>Ga0172378_10002066_pt1 | contig 18727 bp, 14 predicted proteins | sample GrowelOW332metaG_FD_119755 | JGI IMG/M metagenome (GOLD analysis project Ga0172378, IMG submission 119755) | Groundwater microbial communities from an aquifer near a municipal landfill in Southern Ontario, Canada - Pumphouse #3_1 metaG | ecosystem: Environmental > Aquatic > Deep subsurface >... | reverse complement strand
TGGCTTAGTCCGTCTTTCCAAGATGAATGGGTTGGAAGTCAAGGATGGAGCCGAATTCTTTGATTTAGTCCGCAAGCATGATGACAAGGCTTTGAAGGTCTACAATATCTGGCTCAAACGCCTCGGTGTCTGGTTTGCTAACCTGCAGCTGCTCTTCAACTGCCAGGGTTATGCTCTTAGCGGAGGAGTCATGAAGAGTTCCGATGTCTTCCTTTCCGATTTGGAAAGAGTCGCCAATGCTACCATTGCTTCGTGGCGTTTCAATCCGATTGTCCTTCATGATGCAAAATTCCGTCAGGATGTCGGTATTGCAGCCGCTGGATGTCTTGCTTTGCATGAATTAGATAAATAACTGAAAAGAGAAATATATCAAATTATGAAAATCACTTTACCCGACAAGTCTGTCAAAGAAATCAAGGATGGTTCAACCGCTCTTGACGCTGCTAAGTCGATTGCTATGTCTTTAGGTGAGAAGATGATCTGTGCCAAAGTCAATGGCGAGCTTTTCGACAAGAATGAGGTTCTTCCTTCTGACTGCAGCTTTGAAGTCATTACTAAGGATTCTCCTGATGCCTTGCATGTCTTACGTCATTCAGCTGCCCATGTCATGGCTCAGGCCATCAAGCATCTTTATCCGGAAGCACAGTTTGCCTATGGTCCGGCAACTGATGAAGGATTCTATTATGATGTTAAAGTAAACAACCCGATTTCCGAAGCTGATTTCCCGAATATTGAAACTGAAATGAAGAAGATCATCTCCCAGAACCTGCCTATTACCCGCAAGGATGTTACCGTTGATGAAGCTAAGGCGATCTTCAAAGATCAGAAATACAAGCTTATTCATATTGACCAATTGGCTGACAAAGGTGCCAAGCTTTCAGTTTATTCCCAGGGCGACTATTCTGATTTATGCTTAGGGCCGCATATGAAGTCTACCGGTGCCATTAAGGCTATCAAACTGATGTCTACTTCCTCTTGCTACTTTCAGGCTGATAAGAAGAATGATTCCCTTACCCGTGTCTACGGAACTGCTTTCTTTGATCAGGCCGCTTTGGATGGTTATCTGAAGCTTCTTGATGAACGTAAGGAATCCGATCATAAGAAGATTGGCAAGGAAATGGGTCTCTTCATGATTTCTGATTATGGTCCTGGCTTCCCCTTCTGGTTACCAAACGGAATGATTCTTCGTCATCAGTTGGAGGAATTCTGGTGGAAGCTGATGATGGATAACAACTACATGGTTGTCAAGACTCCTCAGATTCTTTCCCGTGAATTATGGGAGACTTCCGGTCACTGGAGAGAGTACAAGCAGAATATGTACATTACCAAGATCGATGGTAAGCCGTATGCCATCAAACCGATGAACTGCCCTGGTGCCATGTTATGCTATGCTAATGATTTGCATTCCTACCGTGAACTTCCGCTCCGTTATGCGGAATTAGGCTTAGTTCACCGTCATGAGGCCAGCGGTGCCTTAAACGGTCTCTTCCGTGTCCGTTGCTTCACTCAGGATGATGCTCATATCATCTTGGCTTTTGATCAGATCGGTGAAGAAGTCCGAAAGCTTCTGAAGATCTTTGATTCCGTCTACAAGATGTTCAACCTTTCTTATCATATTGAATTATCCACTCGTCCTCTGGACAAGTATGTCGGCAAGATCTCGACTTGGGACAAGGCCGAGGCCGAACTGAAGTCCTGTCTGGAAGAGAATCACATCCCATATCAAATCAATCCTGGCGATGGCGCCTTCTATGGTCCAAAGCTTGACTTCAAGTTCAAGGATTCCCTCAACCGTATCTGGCAGTGCGGAACCATTCAGCTTGATATGCAGTTGCCGCATCGTTTCCATCTCACCTATACCGACAAGGACGGAACCAAGAAAGAGCCGGTCATGCTTCACCGTGCCATCTTCGGTTCCATTGAACGATTCGTGGGCATCATCACTGAGAACTTCAAGGGTGCCTTCCCGACTTGGTTGGCTCCGGAACAGGTCCGTATTCTTCCTGTCAGCAGCGATGCCGCTGACTTGATGACTTATGCTAACTCTCTCAATGCCGCCCTTAAGGCTAAGGATATCCGTTCCAAGGTCGATGATCGTAATGAGAAGCTTTCTTACCGTATCCATGACTCTCAGACCATGAAGGTTCCTTACACGCTTGTCATTGGTGCTAAAGAAGCTGAATCCAAGAACGTCACTTACAGACTTCATGGCGAGAAGGACAGCAAGACGGTCACGATGGATGAATTCATGAAGCTGATCACCACTGATATCGACACTAAAGCCTGCTACCGTCATTATTAGACTCTCTCTGATTATTTATTGCCGGTCAGGACTATTCTGTCCTAGCCGGCTTTTTTGGTGTCAAAAAAAAGACCGGGCAGATAAGTCCGGTCTTTAAGTCGAGCTCGATAAACCGCGAAATGGACAAACCCGGTTTATCTTTGAAAGGGTTACTTATGAATTATCAAACAGTTTTCGCTGTTGTCGAGCTATTTATGGTTCACCAATAGATTGTTGGATTGTTCTTCGCTTTGGTTGATTTCTTCAGTATAGTCGGCTAAACGGGCGTTGATTTCCGTATTGTCTTTTCTCAGCTGGCTAATGGAAGCAAAGAGGATAGCGGAGCTAACTAAAGAAACACTGCATATGGCAATGAAGGCATTGCGAAGGCGGTGGTTAACTTTTTTGGAGTCAGTTCTTTTGATTCGGTCTTTCATGATTCTCTTTCCTTTCCAGTGCTCGGAGAATTGATGGCTTGCAACGGTTGTTTAAAGCCACTTCTTCTTCATCTGGCACTAACGGCTTTCTAGTTAAGGTGAGATAATCGGGTTGTTTTTCATCAATAATAGGATGATATTTGTCACTTTTAGGTAAATCAATGTATTCTTTGAAGGTATCTTTGACAATTTTGTCTTCTTCAGAATTGAAGCTGATAATGACTAATCTCCCCTTAGGGGCCAGAAACTCAATTGCTTCTGTCAGTCCCTTTTTAAGTTGGGGGATTTCCTGATTGACTTCATACCTTAGTCCTAAGAAGAACTGTTTTGCGGGATGACCTTTTTTGTTTAATTCATGGCTGGGCAAGGATGATTTGATGATATCCACCAATTCGAAAGTAGTCTTGATTGGTTTTACAGTTCTGGCTAATAGGATTTTCTTCACGACTGGATAATAGATGTGACACTGACCTAACGTCCCAAAGACATAACAGAGATCTTTTTCGGAATACGTATTGACGATATCGCTAGCCGTTAGTTTGCTCTCTTGATCCATCCGCATATCCAAAGGGGCATCGTAACGATAAGAGAATCCACGTTTAGGATCATCAAACTGAGGCGAACTGACTCCGATATCAAAGAGGATGAAATCAGCTTGGCTGAGCCCGTTTTCTTTTAAAAGCGGGATGGCTTCCGCAAAGGTGGAATGAAGGAAATTAAGGCTAACTTTCTTCTCATAGGGTTTTAGGAGATTCTTAGAATAGGTAAGGGCATCTTCATCTCGGTCGATTCCATAGAAGGAGGAGCCTTTTTTGAGGATTTTTAGGATGTTGCTGGCATGGCCTGCTCGTCCTAAAGTCATATCAACGTAGGTGAGCTTCTTGGGTGGGACAAAGGAGAGAACTTCTTTAAGCATTACCGGATTGTGGAAGTTGTAAGCGGTCATTTATCGGTACCAATTAGTTGATCAGCATCGGCCGGATAACTTTCTTCTTCCTGCTCGGCCCGTTTGGCATAAGCGTCACTGTCCCAGATTTCCAGATGATCGTACATTCCTACGGCCACAACCTTCTTTCCAGTCTTAGTCTTTTCAACCAAAGGCTTGGGCAGAAGAATGCGGTTATGCGAATCAATCTGAACGTCGAAGGTGTTAGACAGGAAGGTTCTTTTCACCTTTCTAGCCGTCTCATTGAAATCATTAAGGCTTGTAATCTTGTCAGCTTTCTTACGGTAAGTCTCTTCGGGATAAAGTTCGATGCAGATATCTAAGCCATAGCATGCAAAACAAATGCCGCCCTGGAACTCGTTCCGATAGAGTGCGGGAAGAACAAGTCTTCCTTTGTCATCGATGGTTAACTCTTTGTTACCGTAAAACATGATGGTCTTCCACTTTCACCCACATTATATACACATTGTCCCACAAGTGCAAACATTTTAGTACTAATTTAGCAACTAAGTGTTTTTAGTTTGCTAAAAGAAAACAAAAATATGTACTTTTTTCTATCTTTTACCGTGTTTTTCTTTGTTTTTGTTTAATTTAAAAATCAAAACATTTTTTGGAGCAAAGTGGGATGATTTTTTAGTTTTTCCATCAAAAAACCTCTAGCCATTAGCTAGAGGTCAGTTTTTCAATCAGCGGACACTACTTCTTAGCGGTCTTCTTGACAACCTTTTTCTTGGCGGTTTTCTTTACCGTTTTTTGGTCTTCGAATTCGCCGCTATCTAAATCGGAGAAAGGATTGGAGAGACGGTTCTTCTCATTATCATGTTCGGATTCGGAAAGCAGGGTATAGTCCTCAGTCACGATCTTCTTCAGGGGGATTTCACTGTAATTCTTCGGAATGGCATCGAAAAGCAGAGCAATGATGGAGCTTCTTAAATCATAAACGCCATCCTTGTCAGCCTGCACATCCGAGTTTTCCTCATCATGGGGATCAATGGTGATTTCGGTCTCATCATCCAGGTCAATTTCATCCACCCGTTTAGGGTCGTGAGCATCCAACACCTTGACTTGGCCTGAGCAGACTAGCTTCACCGTATATAAGTCACTGGCACCGCTTAGAAAACCTTGAATATTCAAGTCCTTGAAATCAATCACATTGTGAAAGGATTTCTTTTCATCGGAAGTCAACTCAAAGCCTAAATTAAGTTCAGATTCTTCACCTTCGAACCCGGACAGGTCAAGAGGAATCCTTAAATCAAGTTTTTTCATAGGATGGCTTTAGCTTCCATATCCTTCCTGACTAGATCCATCAAGCGGTGAATGTCGGGATGGGCAAAATCGGAGCAGCGAAGCTCAAAAATATGTTTCCATTCGGTCAAAGAGCAGGTGACCATGATGGAGGCACGGAGGGAGTTAGGAAGGACGCTTCTTGCTTCATCGGGTTTGGCCCCTTTGTTGATTAATTCAAAATAAGTGTCACTGACTTCCTGATAGAATTTATCGTAGATGTCTTTAAAATCATCATATCTTAAAGGCTTCATGAAGGCCAGTTCATTGGAGAACTTATCCTTGGTGTAATTGCAGTAACGGGTGGATTCCTGAGCGAAGGAGCAAAGACGGTGGCGGACGATTTCATGGGTAACTCCCCGGTCAGTAATCAGATGGTAGGTGACAAACTTGACTTTATCGTAGTCTTCCTCACCTAATTCAGACTTGATTGCATCCACATCAACAATCTCGGCTGTGGATTCGGTGAGTTTGGCCTGTGGGAAGACATTGGTACGGACTTCTTCCGGTAAAGCCGAAATCAGGTAGGAAGCCAACTGGATTTCCTCATACTTCTTGGCTTCAAGCAAGGGACGGACGGAGCAGGATAGATATAAGTTCTTCTTACCTTTGACAAGAGTCAGGAAAGGACTGTTGAGATTCAAAGCCAAATCATACATTTGCTTAGAGACCTTAAAAAGATACCGGTAATGCTCAATCATGGCAAAATGACCGCCAGTGATCAGTCTTCCGATGAAGGCGATGTTGCTTAAATGATCCTTTGCCGCCACCTGATAGCAGTTATGGGCGACTAAGGCGACTTTATCGAAGAAATCCTTATCGTCGACTAAGTCAATCGAATTCTCAATCAATACAAATTTAGCCATGATTTTCTCCTCTCAGTTCAAGGCCTAAGACGGTCTTCACATTCTTCACGATATTCTCCATGGCATCATTGATTTCACTGTCTTTGAGGGTGGCTTCATCCTTGCCTAAATAGACGGAAACACCTAAATAATGCTGGTCAGTAGCCTTATCAAAGAAATCATCAAAGAGGGAGACGGAGCGGACAAAGCTGTCCTTAGTCTGCAAAATGGTCTTTTTAAGCTGAGCAAAGGATACTTCATCGCTGACCTTGAAGGACAAATCTCGGCGGACGCTAGCTAAGGAAGGATTGATCACATAATGGGTTTGTCTTCCTTTCAAAGAGAGCAGATAGCCTAAATCGATTTCGGCGACAAAGACTTTCTCACTGGAAGTCAGTGGATGCAACTGGCCAAAGGTCCCGACAAGATCCTTGCCCATGAAGATATCGGCCGAGCAGCTAGGGTGGAAAGCCGGGTTTTTGGAATAGACTAAACGGTATCTGGTGCTAGGAATGCCAAGTTTCAGGAAGATAGACTCAACTAAGCCTTTGATATCGAAGAAATCATAGGGCCTAGTCTTGAAGTTTTCAGTCAGCGAGACATTGCCCTTTAAAAGCAACGACAGATATTCATGATTGCCTTTCGGGGTATCGACAGGGCTAGCTTCAAACAAGGCCATATCGGGATGAGAATGCTTTAAGTTGTAATCCATGACTAAAAGGAGTGAAGGTAAAAGATCCTGACGGACGAATTCATGATCTTTGGTCATCGGATTGAGAATCTTATAGCTAGGTCCTTGGTCAAAGACCCGGATAAAAGGGTCATTCTTCTCATCGACAAGGGTATAAGTAAGACATTCCAGAAGTCCCCTAGACACCAATAATTCACGGATATCCCGTAATCCCTTCTGTTCAGGGGAAAGCTTTCCGAGAGTGAGTGGGAAGTGATCGAGGTTAGGCTTAATTCTCTCACTGCCATAGTAACGGAAGATTTCTTCATCGATGTCGCACTGTTCTAGCAAATCGACTCGATCAACAGGCGGCAATAAAAGATTGCCTTTTTTAGTTATTCTAAAGGCTTTTAAGACCTGTTGAGCTTCAGACTCAGTATAGTCAGAGCCAAGACGATGGTTAGTGGCCTCCAATGAATAAGCAAATGGTTTAACTTCCTTCTCGCTTTGATCAAAACTGCCATAGCCTTTTATCTCAAAGCTTACGAAGAAGTCCTTCAGCAAGGATAAAGTAACGGCAATGGCTTCATTGATCATCCGCGGGTTTCTTTCCTTGGCGAACAATTGCGCAGAAGCGCTGGATAAGCCTAACCTGGCACTGGTATGACGGATATTAGCGTGATAGAAGATAGCAAATTCGACATCCACATTCTTAGTGGAAGCCTCAATCAAAGAATCCTTGAAAGTCATGATTCCGCCTAAGCACAAAGGCTTGGTGCCATCGGTGATGACAATATCGCCCTTCTGCAGGTCAAGTTTCTTGCCATCAAAGGTCTCGCCTTTGCCTTCAAAGTCATCCCGGACAACATATTTGCCAGTCGGATTCTTGTCAGCATCATACATATTGAGAGGCTGACCGGTAAGAAGCATGACATAGTTGCCAAGATCGACAATCGGTGAAATAGAGCGGATGCCATTAGCCAACAAAGCCTGAACATACTTCTTAGGCGTCTCTTTGACTGGCTGAAGGTTACGAAGGGAGAGAATGTCGATTCGCGGGCAGAATTTGGTGTCACTGATAGGAGAAAGAGTCTTCTTCAGTTCTTTTTCCTTGAACGAAGGGACGGGATTAAGTTTAAAGCCAGTCAAAGAAGATATTTCCCGGGCCAACCCAAGATATGATAAGCAGTCAGGACGGTTAGGGAGCACGTTGACATCCAAAATGGTGTCATCCAAAGAGAGATATTCTAAGACTTTGGTATCGCCGACTTTAGCATCCAAAGGCAATTCTTCAATGCCCTTGATCTGTTTTTCAGCCAAGGTGTCTTTATTGACGCCCAATTCAACTAATGAGCAGCACATGCCATCGGATTCCTGTCCGCGGATGACACCTTTTTCAATGGTCTCATTGATGGCCGGAAGATGGCAGCCAGGCAGGGCCACGATGACTTTCAGACCGACACGGGCATTAGGAGCACCACAGACAATGTTCCGGATTCCTTCCTTGGGTCCTAAATCAACTGTCAAGCAATGCAAATGATCGCTGTCAGGATGTTTGACACAGGTCAAAATCTGGCCGATGATCAGCTTATCGCCACTAGCCAAAGGCTCCATGCCTTCGACTTCAAAGCCGGCAAAAGTCAAACGGGATCTCAAAGTCTTAGGATCCGTTTTAGATAAATCAACTAAGGTACTTAATAATTTATATGAGAATAACATGGTTTACTCCTTTCTGAACTGATCAATGAAGGAAACATCATCGGTATAGAACTTCTTGATGTCATCAATGCCATACTTCAGCATGGCTACTCTATCAATTCCGATGCCAAAGGCAAAACCCTGATAGACTTTGTCATCGTAGCCATTAAGACGAAGAACATTAGGATGAACCATACCTGAGCCTAGGATTTCAATCCAGCCTGTGTGCTTGCATAAGGAGCAGCCTTTGCCATTGCACTCAAAGCAGGAGATATCAGCTTCCACCGACGGTTCCGTGAAGGGGAAGAAGGAAGGACGGAAACGGACTTCCCGCTTTTCGCCGAAGAGGTGACGAAGGAGTAAAGTCAAAGTATCAAGCAAGTTAGCGAAAGTCACGTCCTTAGAAATGACCAGGCCTTCAATCTGACCAAACTGATGGGAATGAGTCGCGTCGTTGTCACGGCGGTAGACTTTTCCAGGGCAGATGACTTTAACCGGGCCTTTTCCGCCCATAGCCTTCATGACTCGGGCCTGAACGCAGCTGGTGTGGCTTCGTAGAACCGTGTCTTTAGTTATGGAGAAGGAATCCTGCATATCTCTAGCCGGATGATCCTTAGGTATATTCATCAATTCGAAATTGTTGAGGTCGCTTTCGACTTCCGGTCCGTCAGCTACGGAGTACCCTAAGCCGATGAAGAAATCAGTGATATCGTCGACAATGGCATAATAAGGATTCTTGCTTCCTAAAACATCCTGATAGCCAGGAAGCGTGATATCGACCTTTTCTTTCTTCAGCTTTTCATTCAAAGCCTTGTTCTTCAATTCATTTTCCTTATCGGAAAACAAGCCAGTCAAAGTGGTCTTCAAGGAAGTCAGAACTTGGCCGAACTCTTTCTTCTCATCATTAGGAACATTGCGGATTTCCGAATAAAATCCGGTCAATTTGCTCTTTTTTCCTAAAAACTGACCTTTAAAGACGTTCAGGGAAGCTTCATCAACAACTTTACCGACGGCTTCCTTGGCTTCTTTGACTTCCGCCTCAGCTAAGACTTTGAATTGTTTTACATCCATGTTGTTATCCTCTCTGAATCAGTTGACTTTATCAATCACAATCGTTGAACTGTCATCGCCGTCATCGCCTTTCTTATCAGCCGTAACGGGTATATCCATCGTTTTTTCATTCTCGTCATCATAATGGCTTTCACTGTTTACGGGGATGGTATGGTCTAAAGGGGCTTTATAGGCGGAGCTGGATTCCGTATCATTATCCGACAGGAACTGCTTCAGATAATCGGGAAGAGGTGACTCGCTTCTCTGACTTTCGATTTCATCCTTCACGGCACTTTCCTTATCAGTTTTATGGACGACATTGGTGGGTGTCTCACGTTTTGGCATCGTCTCCGGAAGAGAGAAATCAATAGTCTTAGAGAAATCAGTGGCAATAATGGCAATCTTCATCTTATCGTGATAATCCGGATTCATCTGTACGCCGAAGATGATATTGCATTCGTTGTCATCCTTTTTGCCGCCATTGGCGGTTTCGGTAATATAGTTAATGGCATACTGAACATCATCCAAAGTCGTATCATCACCGACAGTCACATTGATGATCATGGAGCGGCTGCCCTTAATGGAGGCTTCAAGAAGCGGCGAATTCATCGCTGAATCAGCGGCTTTGATGCCTTTATCCGGACCTTCGCCATAACCGATTCCAATCAGGGCCAGACCCTTACCCTGTAAAGTGGTCTTGACATCGGCGAAATCAAGATTAATGACACCATGAAGCAATATCAGGTCCGTGACGGTCTTGACCGAACTTGCCAGGACCTTATCCGAACAGGCAAAGGCATCCTTGATGGACATGTTGCCGTTATTGAAAGTCAGTTTATCGTTAGAGACCACAATCAAAGCATCCACGTTCTTCATCAGATTGTTGATGCCTTCAAGGGCGTTCAATCTTCGGCTTTTGCCTTCAAAAGTAAAAGGTCTCGTGACGATTCCTAAGACTAAGCAGCCGGCATCCTTGGCGGCTTTAGCAATGACTGGAGCGCCTCCAGTGCCAGTACCGCCGCCTTCACCGGCAGCGACGAAAACCATATCAACGCCTTTGACAATGGAGCTGATGTCTTTCAAAGAATCTTCGGCCGCCTTTTTACCCATATCCGGTAAACCGCCGGCACCTAAGCCCCTGGTAATGTTTCGGCCTAAAATCAGCTTATTCTCGCAAGGAGAGTTGGCTAAAGCCTGACTATCAGTATTCATGACCCAGTATTCGACCTGGTTTTCCTTATCGTGAATCATCTGATTGACTGCATTTGAGCCACCGCCTCCGACACCAATCACCTTAATCTTAGCATTGGTCTGAAGACCTTCATCATCAAAAATCGGCTGATTATCTTGATTATCCATAATAATTATTCACCTTTCTAGTTACGGCCAAAGGAAGTGTTCTTCAGCTCTTCCTCTTCAGCCTTTCTTTTGGCACCATTCTTAGGCTCCTGATAATCGTAAGAAGAAACCTGAATCGCACCTAAAGAATCAACAAAGACTTTGCTTCTAGCACCGATAACCTTAGCAGAGAAGACATAAACATTTCTTTCCAACATGGAAGACAGGAACTTATCCATCAAATCGATGTCACTTCCAGGACCATAAAAGACGACAGGAACATCAGGAAGCAATGAATGATCTAAGGCAAAGCGCTTGATTTCATCAATGATCGGTGAGAAGCCTTTAGAGAAAGCGGATGAAAAATTAAGCAAGCTCTTCTTTTCCGGGCTTTGATAGTCAAATCCCGCATCGGAGGAGAAGCCAAAGCGATTCAAGGCATCTTGGGTCTTATCGACACTGAGCGACAATTCGTTAGCGGATCCATGAACTCCATCCATGATTCCAAACTTGATTCCTTCCGTAAAGCAGAAACGGTTCTTGGAGACATAGGAAAGATAAAGGTGGTCTTTTTCTAAATCCAAGCCGATATAGGAAGCGGGTGCCTTAAAGGAATTAATGAATGCAACCCCACAGAAAGGAGCCAACAAGTCAAGATAAACAGTAAGCCCCATCGTCGCTAATATCTGGGTGTAATGCAAGTAGCTGTCTTTGTTGATTAAATGGGCATCGGCCAAAACATTCAGCTGATCCGAGGGGATTCCCATCGGGAAGGTCTGATAATCACGTTTGTTGTCATCAGTGAAAAGAATCGGGTTATCATAAATAACCTTTTTGCCTTCGGTTTTAACATCTTTATTGATCATGCTGATGCAGTTAGCGTAATCAATTTGGGTGATACGGCTAGCGGGATCAACAGTGGTTGATCTTCCCTGAGCCTGCTTCAAAACGAAACCATCCGGAGGCAGGATTGCAATCACTACTCCTAACTCGCCATGCAGGTTCTTCTTTGCGGTATTGATTAATAAAGCCAGACTTTGTTCGGTGGCCTTAGTCTCTAAAAGACCATTGGCGTCAAAAGGAAGACTTTCTCCTTCCATGGCGTTAAGAACATAGGCCTTTCCATGGAAATAGTAGCCACTGACTAAACGGATTCCCGATGAGGCAAATTCAACTGTCGTAATAATGTTTTCCATAAATTGTGATTACTCCTTCCTTAGCTGATTGTATAATGACCGCTGGCAGGGTAGGAAACTGTGAAGAGATAGGCGTTGATGCTAGAAGAATCATCTAGATAAGTATAGCTTCCCAAAGCGATCTTTTTACTATTAATTGTCTGCTCAAGCATTTCAATGTTATGTTTAAGCGGTTGCTTGGAATTATCAAATATCAAATCAAAGTAATCGTAAAGGACATTCTTGATAACCAGCAATTCCGAATCAGTGCCTTCAATAACAACATCCATGACATTGGAAAAAGTGCCATCGCTGGAGTCGTCACGATACTGAATCGAGTCAATCTGTGACAACAAAGAACTGCGGCATCCGGTCAAAACGCTGAAGGCTTTCCCTTGATGACTTTCATCCATTGTAGCCGTGGCATTCTCAAGATGAATGCTTGGCAAAGAATCCTGATTATCCTGCTGAGCCTCTAGTGAGGAGACAATCCTCGCTTTATTTGACTCAGGAAGAACCTGGTTACTCTTGACATCACTAATCAAGTCAGAAGCCAGTTTTCCGTTAGCAGTATAAACCTTGCCCTGATAAGAACCGACCGGATAGTTTTCATGAACATAGCTTTTGCTCTTGAAGGGGTTAGAAGTTACTAGGCAGTCAAGCAGCAAGCCGGAGGAATTCTTAACCGCGGTTTCATTGGAGACATCAGGAGAAAAGAAAAGAAGGCTTTGGTTTTCGGAGTATCCCGATAATTGAAAATAATCTTCTTTGGTCAAATTCGTAAGGCCGGAAATAGACATGTTGGAGACCTGAAAGAAACTTAAAGTGAAGTAAAGAAGAACCCAAAGGGAAACCAAGCCTAGAGCCACCGAAAAGAAGGTTTTTCGGGAGCGGTTACGTTTTTTCCGCCGGCTCATCTCCAAATCGATAGTCAGATAACTTCCGGGCGCGTCTGAAGCATTTCCGGAAGGATGGTTTTCCTGAGTCACTTTTGACCTCCGAATATGTTAATATTCTAGTCCAAAAGACCAGTAAGTAAAAGCCTTATTGAGGAATAAAAGCGTAATCTGTGATTCAATAGCGGCCTTTAAACAAATCGCTTAAGGGTTGGTCAATTAAATAATGGCTGGAAAAGCCAAACAGAGGGAAGCATCTAGCATAATATGTGACCTTTTTGCAGGTTTCTTCAAAAGTAGGGTAGATTTCTTCCGAAACAAACAGTCTCCGGTGGTAAGGAGTCTTACAATATAAGGCAAAAAAATAATAATCTTTCTCAATATTCGCTTTTTCGCCTTTAATCACAAAGCCAAAGACCGGGGCCTGCAAATTCGTAACCCGGTAGCAACGACAGCAAATCCGGGCTAAAGCGGTTTCGGGTCGAATTTCTTTCTTCACATAAGCTTTAACATACAGTTCGGCCCGATCAAGATATTCAGATAGCATACATACTCCTTTTTCAATAAGATAAAACATTTTTCCGTCAATAAAAAGGAGGGGTCGAAAATAAAATTATTTATGGTAAAAAAGCCGGCCGTTAAGCCGGCTAAAACGAGTACGAAAAACAAAAGAAAATGAACTAAATCTGGGAATCGAAGTTAGTTGAGAAAAGACTGTAGGAGACTTTTCCTTGGAAGGTCTCCTTCCGGAATTGACCTACGAAGACGTAATAGGAATAATGCTCGTCTTTCAAAGGCTTGATGTCGCCATAGAAAAACAGTTTGGATTTCTTATCAGGGGAATAGCTAAAGGCGGCATTCCCGTTTTGGGAGAAGACAAGGTTCTCCCTTCCTAAAGAAAGCGAGAACAAAGGAGCCTCAAAGCCTTCCCCGAAAGGCATGAATTCTTCCAAAGTCCGGTAATTGTCTTCATTCAAGTCCTCTAAATCCAAAGAAATATGTTCTTCAGAGACTTGGTTATTTTCCAGTGACTGTTTCTCACATTCGCTTAAAAAAGCCGTGGCCACTTTGAAGTAATCCTTCTTTTTGATTTTAAGACCGGCCGCCTTGCTGTGTCCGCCGCAGGAGATGAACAATTGGGGATTCTGGCTTAGGAAGACATCCACACGGTAGGGATCAGGAGCTCTTAAGGAACCGACTAAATTCTCAGGATCGGTGTCGTCCAAAGAAAAGACAGCCACAGGGACTTTTTTCTCCCGCATGGCTTTATTGGCAAACAAACCGGAAAGCCCACCATATTGAGAGGTATAAAGGACTTCACCGTGATCAGATGAAAGGTATTTTGAGGGATCAAAGGAGATGTTCTTGACGATATCCTTCCGTTGCTGGTTCAGAGAAGCAATTTCAGAGGCATATTTTTTAATGACTGTGTCATTGTTCCGTTCCATTAAAAACTTGGCCGTATTGTTGGTGGCCATGACTTCCTTGCTGACTCGGCCAGGTGAATTAAGAGCCGGAATCAGGGAAAAGGAAAAGTCTTCATAATCATAAGACTCTTTATTTCCAATCAGGCTAACTAAATTCGGATACCGATTCTTGTTTAAAAAGCTAAGAGCGAGTCTAGCAAAAACCAGATTGTTGCCAACTAAAGGCATAACATCCGAAAAAACAGCGATGCCTGCCAAAGTTGCTAAATATTCATCATCCCTATTTAATAAGGATCTTGCGACAAAATAACTTAAAGAAGCCGCCGAACAATTATACTTCAGGAATCCGGATTTGAACTGATGGAAAACATAGGGAGTGTCAGGAAGAGTGGAAGTCAATTCATGATGGTCAATGACTACTGTCTCCATCCCCAGCTTTTTAGCTAAAGCAATGCTACTAAAGGCGGTAATCCCGTTATCAACAGTAACAATCAGGTGATAACCTTTCTTGGCGAATTCTTCAACTCTTTTTTCGTTGAGTCCGTATCCTTCATGAAAACGGGAAGGAATAAAGTAGCCAACGGGCAAACCCAGTTCCTTCAAAGCCAGATAGATAATGGTGGTGGAGGTCAAGCCATCGACATCGTAGTCACCGTAGATAACCGTCTTTTCTTTATTCAAAACCGCCTGTTTAAGTCTTTTGACCACACCCTTGAAGTCCTCAAGCTCAAAGGGAGTGGTCAAAGAAGCAAAAGACCTCAAAGCCTTTCGGGCTTCAAGGTCTTCTAAACTAAGCGAATAATGATTCAGGAGTTTGGAAAGAAAGCTAGACATTACTGGAAATCATTCATTCCCGGAATGATGGTTTCATGAGGACCTTCCGGATCAACATACGGAATGCCATTCTTATTGAGGCTTTCTTCCTTCTTGGCCTTTTCAATGGCTTTCTTGGAACGGAACTTAGCCCAGAAATCAGTCAAACGTTTGAAACTTAAGTGAGTGGCAAGATGATAATAGAAAGGTAAACTGAAGCCGATAATCATGACAGGGATCAAAAGCAGACCGATAACTAAAGTAGCAGTCACTCCTAATAAGGAGGTAGCAATGGCGAACAAGGATAAGGAGCTAATCAGAACTGAAGCCAAAGGAGCGATGACGGTATAAAGATTACGATCAGTCGTTTCATTCTCAATGAGAGCACGCTGTTCCATGGTGGCAGTCTTCTTGATGCCTTCTTCCTTGAGACGTTCCTTATTGCCGCTTAGAAGCGGAATCAGGACCAAGTCCAGAATGAAGACGACAGCCAAAGGAGCAAAGGCCGTATAGGCATTGAAGGGTAAACGGAAAGCGGAGAGGATTCCAATCATCAAAGCACTCATCAAGGTGCCAGTCGTCAATTGAGTCAAAGCAATGGTGATTCCATAACGGATCAAGGTGTAGATGATGGCAAAGACCGATAATAAGAAGATGACTAAGAAGAAGTTGTTGGTGTTGTGGCTTAAGTTAGCAGGGATAGTGGTATAGCAGCCAACAGCCAAGGAATCAGTAATGTAATGGGAATCACCGCCAGGAGAGATAGTGTCATCCCCAGAGGTAATGGCTTCATCTAAGAGGGCATTCTTGATGGATAACAGGGCGGTATTATCGTTGCCCAAGTTGACTTTGTTCAAATCACGGTCAACGGTTACAGTGAAGTAAGTGGTGTAATACTTTTGATTCTCTTCGTTTGTCTTTTCAACGATGTTGACATAAGCACTGTCAGGATAGTAGTAGAAATCAACATTGGCAGTAGTTGTGTCTTCCTGGCTGACAGTTACAAAGGTGGCAGTCGCAGATTGCTTGCCGATTTCCTCTAAGTATTCCAGATAATCAGCTTTGGATTCCAGCAAGGAATAACTGTTGTAATTATCTTGGAAGGAAACAGTCAGAGTATATGATGAAGAGTACTGATTGGAATTATTGAAGAAGGTGTAACCTCCGCCGACTAAACTAGTGACAGGTAGGGCAACGGCTAAGAGACCTAAAGAAACAGCCGAGATAGTGATTAAGGAGACCTTATTGGATTTCTTATCCTTAGCAACGTATTCATGCTTCTTCATTTCGGGTAACTTGAATCCGAAGAACGGAAGTTTGCTAGTGCCGTTATCCTTGACTAGCCAGTAAGTCATCCACTTATCCAAGTAGTTAGTGATTAAGAAAGTAATTAAGGTTCCAACCATGATGACACCGAAGAAGGTCTTTAAGGAACCGACAGCCACCAAGAAGCAGAATAAGGAAGTAAGCAAAGAAACCAGGGAAACATCCAAATTGACAAAGAAGGCCTTATGATAACCTTCACGGTTAGCCTTTTCAGCATCTCGGCCTTTCTTCATTTCCAAACGGACACGGTTGATGTAATTGGAAGAAATCAGGACTGAGAGAGCCATAATGACAAAGAAACCGACGATTCCGCCGATGGAGAATTCAAATCCAACTACGGAGAAGATAGTCAGAGTGAGGAATAAAGAAAGCAGCATGCTGACGGCCGAAGTAAGACCGGCTAAGCCATAGAAAGCAATCATTAAGATAGAAATGACCAATAAGCAGATTCCTAAAGCCAGATAAGTCTTATTCAATCCCGAAGTGGCTAAGTTAGCACTGACGGTATTGGAATAAAGGTAATCCATATTGAAACCGTAATCAGTGGAATTAAGCATGTTGACAAAGGCACGGGCGGTAGAAATAGTGAAGGCGGTTCCGGATAAATCAGAAGTGATCGTAATCTGACTGTCATCGGAGCTGTAGTTATCAGTTGACAACTTAGCAATGACCTTTTTCTTGACATCTTCCTGGATGGCAGTGTCATTAGTTCCGAAAGCTTTATCATAGGTATCATTGTCGGTCTTATCGTACCAAAGATATAAATCCTTAGCAGTAGTCGTGGTCTCAGTGGAATCACCGCTATCAGCATCTAGACGGTGAGCATTGCTCGTTCCAGAGCTAGAGGAAGAAGTATCGGCTTCACTGGAAGCGGCTTTCTGAAGAGAATCATAATCTTCCTTAGAGGAGATGTTGATGGTCGGATAAGGAGTAGTGCCGTTATAAGTGACTTCAGCCAAAGAAGAAGTATCGAAGAATTTGGCATTAGCAGCGTACATGACAGTCTTATCGCCAGTGGTTCCAATAGATAAAGAACCAGTCATGGCAAGGATTTCCTTGACGTTAGAAAGTTCGTTGGCAGATAAAGGAGCTAAAGTAACGACGGCCTGATAACCAACGTTGTCAGTTCCGTTGATGACGTTGACATCAGCCGAACGGACGCCGGCAGTATCAAGTCTAGTCATGATTTCATTTTCAATATCGATGTTCTCTAAATCATCGCTAGTAAAAGAAGGATAGTTAGTGTTGGAGTAGAGAGTCGTGTCTCGTTTGGTAATTGAATAAACAAGCTGAGTTCCGGAACCATATTCCAAGGACTGGTTGCGGTTCTCCAAAACCGATTGAACATTGAAGATCATCACCCCGATAACGGTCAACATCATTGTCATATACGCTAAGAAGCGACGCATTCAGGTTTCCTCCTAAATAAGCACACTAACGGATTTAAGATACTGAAATAATGTATCAAAAATCAGCTCTTTATTCAAGGATATTATATATATATTTATGCATTAATAAAGTCTTTTAGGGTTCTAATAAGATTTTTCATTCCAAAAAAGGTCCTCAGCTCTTTAATCATCGTTATCCGGGGCCTTATAAGGTATCCCCAAATGATCATAGGCCTTTTTAGTAGCTACCCGTCCTTTCGGGGTCCTATTGATAAGACCGATTTGAACTAAATAAGGTTCATAGACGTCGGAAATATTCTCTACTCCTTCACCAATGGCCGAAGCTACGGCATTGAGTCCTACCGGTTTACCGTTATAACGGTAAATCAGGCATTCCAGAATCTTCCGATCAGTTTCATCCAGGCCTAAGTCATCAATGGCAAGGAATTTCATGGCCCGATTGGTGCTTTCCTGATCGATAATGGACTTGCCTTCATAGGTAGCATAATCACGGACCCGGCGGAAAAGACGGTTAGCGATTCTTGGGGTTCCTCTCCCACGGAGAGCAATCTGATAGGCAGCGTCAACGGTGATGGGGAATTTCAGAGCCTTTGAGGTCCTAGTGATAATTTCAAGCAGTTCTTCAGGCGAATAATACTGCAACCGAAAAACAATGCCGAAACGGTCCCGTAAGGGCGCTGAGAGGCTTCCGGCATCGGTAGTGGCTCCAACCAGCGTGAAAGGAGGCAAAGGCAGAGTCAAAGTCCTAGCCTCCGCTCCTTTTCCGACAATGATCGATAAGGAAAAGTCTTCCAACGCACTATATAGAACTTCCTGAACCACAATCGGCATCCGGTGGATCTCATCAATGAAGAGGACATCTCCGGGATTCAAAGACGAAAGGATGGCGGCAAGATCTCCCGTTCGGACTAAGGAAGAACCGTTGGTGGTCTTAATCTGGGTTCCCAATTCATTGGCGATGACATTGGCTAAAGTGGTCTTTCCTAAGCCAGGAGGACCGTAAAACAAGACGTGGTCCAGGGATTCCTGACGTTTCTTGGCACCTAAAATAAAGATCGACAATTCTTTTTTGATGTCTTCCTGACCGATATAGTCATTCAGGGTTTTGGGGCGAAGGGAAATATCAAGCTCA
>Ga0172378_10002065_pt1 | contig 18749 bp, 27 predicted proteins | sample GrowelOW332metaG_FD_119755 | JGI IMG/M metagenome (GOLD analysis project Ga0172378, IMG submission 119755) | Groundwater microbial communities from an aquifer near a municipal landfill in Southern Ontario, Canada - Pumphouse #3_1 metaG | ecosystem: Environmental > Aquatic > Deep subsurface >... | reverse complement strand
GGATACGGGATGACTCAGCTATTAAGGGCCGATCATAGCCAGATTGACGGTGATACATACGGACGTAGATTGGATCTGTCTGCACCCACTTATCGGAAGGCCAGCGTGCATCAACACCAAACCGTGGATCTTCTGGGTGACGCGTAATCATAGACTGACAACGTGCTACCGGAATAGACCAATCGCGGTGAGTTAGTTGACGCATCCACTTGCCATCGTTGTGATGGTAATGCACCCCACTGAATCGTTGTTGTGCAACGTTGTTCTTACAGAGGAATACCGAGATGTCATCGTAGAACATAATCGAGTCAGCTTGAACCGACTTAGGCAAGTGCATGAGGTATTTGTTAGCTTTGTCTAACGTCGACGTGAACGTAGGGGATGCCGAAAGGGCATATTCCTGAACTCGATAAATCGAGCTATCCAGTACCCATTCGCAGTAGTCGTCTGCACCAGCTGTAACCAAAGAGATCTCTTGTACTAACCGACCATTAACCCAGCACATAGGGAACCCACCTTTCTCAGCTAACAGATCCATTAGCTGGATTTGAAACTGACGGAGTTCGGCTGTAGTCTTTGGCTTTAAAGAACGGGCAATAACAAAATGACGATCTGATTGATCGGACCGTTTGCTTTGAAAGAAAGCATTCTGGTAAAAATGCAGGTATGGTTGTTCTTCATCCAGATCCGGGAATCGAGGGAGAATCTTTATACACACCAGCAAGTTTTGGTTTGTGGTTAACAGTACCCACGTTTGAGCGCGAGCAAACTGTACACCGGTGTCGACATAGACTTCTGCTAACAACTTGTTGCTATTGGCAAGAGACTCTAATGTCATCCATTGGTTGTAAACCTTCGGGAGGGACAAGTGCGATGGAACCACTTGTCCGATCTGGTATACGTGAAACCATTCCCGTTCGTCTTCGAATGGCAGAGCGTATCGTTCGGTATCAACTGTGTAATAACGACGTGTGCCGTATCGTGGAGTTAACTGCCGAAGCTGGTATACGAACTGCCGATCTTGTCCGAGGTTACACCAAACGTTATCGATCGCGTGACGCAACAGATAGTCGTTCATTGTTATCCCCTGTTATGTGTATTGTTCTGCAACACCGCGACCAACGAGGTCGATGAAGTTACGAATGTCGTTACCACGGCCAATACGTTCAGCTCGTTCGGTAATTTTGGACTTACGGTATGAGCGATCTGAAACTGCCGTGTATAGAATGGCAATCCAGGTTGGCAAATGTTCTAACGCCATGCCTACGTTATCCGCATGGTTAGTACCGTACCAAGTCGACTTAAGCAACGTGTGTAAGTCGGCAAACTTCAGAGTACCCATCGAAAGGGTACGGGCCTTAGTGCTCAACTCAACAGCCAGGTCATTAGCGTTGTTCAGCGAACCAACTGTACCTTCGATATCAGGATCGATCAGATTGAGAATGAACTCAATTGGGATACCCGAGACACGAGCCAGGATTGGTGCGATACGAATACGGTCATGACCTGGTTCACGCAGTTCAGGCATTAACATAGCTTGGTAGTAAAGCGTAGCGATAACACGCAGAGCCATTTCAGATTCAGGACGCAGGGTATAACGCTGTACCAACGTACCTGTAATCCAGTCGGTGAATACCTTGGCTGGGAAGTCTGTCAGGCGGGCGAAAGATACAGTACCAGTTTCCATCAGCTTCAATGTCAGTGCAACACGCACGCATTGTAGTTGCCAATCGTTTGCAGCGATCAGACGGGTAATCCCAGTCCGTTCGTCATAACGCATGTATTGTCGACCATCCACTACTAAGAGGGGACTGCTGTCATTACCAAGATTAATGATGTGTGCAAAGTTCGGGATGTCTTCGTGTTCTTCACGTGGGGTTACATATCCTGTATCCAGTAAAGTTTCGTTGGACACCGTTTGCATCGGTGGAAGCGAGAGACTGATCTCTGCACGACGGATTGCACGCGCGTAATCATCTGGTTTGAACAGGCGACCTAGGGTCGTTTGGTATGGCAAAATGACCATTCCGTTTCTCCTTTTAGAGGGGGTAAAATTTACTTCGGTGGTCAACTATGATTAATATCTATGATTGACCGTTAGTTAACACTCATAACATCGAGTTCAAAAAGCTCCACACTTGGGAGAATAAGCATGTCTTATACCAACGCTGTCCCTAAGGTTACCTTCAACGGTATCCGGGACTTGAGTCGTCGGGCATTTCAACGTCCACCTGTGACGTTTGCCCAGCACACTCCACTGCTGCGTCTTTTCACAGAGACCGGCCCAACAGATACCACTTATGTCGGCAACGATGAAGGTGGCTTCGCAACAATCTACGGTGAAAGCTCTCTGGCTCCACGCAGTAAGTTCTTCAACCAACAGTCTCTTCTGGCTCTGCAGTTCCTCAGCGAAGGCAACGGCTTTTATGTCAAGCGACTGACTCCCGAAGATGCTGGTAATGCCGCTCGAATTATCGTAGCGATTGAAATGGTTCGCGACTATGTCTCACAGACCATTACGCAGCTTGGCGGCTTCAACTACCCAGACGTAGTTTCCGATATGGCGGCTTCCCCTATCGCTGGTGATGAACAGGTAGAAGGTTACCGTGCTCGTATCGTTCTGATCCGTGATAACGTTTCGGAGATTGGTACTCAGCGTATCCTGCCTGGCGAAATGGTTTCCGGTATGGATGCTTCTCAGTCGAGCGTGATCCCACTGTTTGAATTGCCTGCTTCCTTCTTTGGTTCGCAAGGTAACAACCTGGGCATGCGTATCTGGTGTACTCACACTGAAGATCCAGATGGCTTCGACGAAGTAACTGCTGAACGTTTCAAAACTCGTATGTACCGCGTACAATTCGTGGAACTGCCAGTTGTTGGTAACACTCCAGTTATCGTTAAGACTGCCAACGACGAAGACTACGTTGACGTCTCTTTTGATAAAGGTGTTTACTCCGAATCTTACGATTTGGATTACGGTATCTCTGAGACATTGATCGAGCGTTATGAAGACGACGGTTTCCAATCCGGCCTGGCCGAGTTGTTCTCCCCGTTCAGCCAGATCCATGTTTACGAAGATAACGTTCGTCTGGTTCAAGAGATGATCCTGTCTGCCGAACAACTGTTGAACCCAGCTATCGAAGCTAGTGTTACCAGTGCATCGCAGATCGACTTCCTGACCATGCTGGCAGAAGATGGCGACCCGTACAAGTCCATTCAATTGGAAGGTGCAATGGGTGGCGGTGTTAGTCTCGGTAAGAACGTGACTATCTACGCAGCTGGCGGTTCCGACGGTACCACTGACCTGGCCGAATACAACAAGATGGTTGACATCGAGAACACCAACTTCGGTAAACTCGGTAACGACCAGTACGAAAACATTGCACACTACCAGTTCGGGGTTCTCTACGATACCGGTATGCCAATGGAGTCGAAGTACCGAGCAATCGGTGTGTTGGCAGCTCGTAAAGACCTGCAATACTACTTCACTACTTTCGTAGATGGTGAAGCTCGTCAACTGTCGGCTTCGGAAGAAGCATCGCGTTGCCAAGCTCTGATCACACGACTGCAAGCTTATCCTGAATCGACTCTGTTCGGTACTGGTGTTTGCCGAGCGATGATCTCGCTGCAAAGCGGTAAGTTGATCAGCGGTGGTAGCGGTCTTCCACGTGTCGTTCCACAACTCCTGGACATCGGTGTTAAGTGGGCACGTTACGCTGGTATGGGTACAGGTATTCTGCGTGAAGGGTTTGAGATGGACGTAAGTCCTAACAACCGTGTAACGTTGATCAAAGACCAGAACGTTAAGTTCTTCGGTGCTCGTACCGCCGCACAACTGTGGGCTAACGGTGCAACCTGGTCTCAGTCCTACGACCAACGTTCTCAGTACTACCCTTGCCTGCGTTCGGTATACAAAGACGATACTTCGGTATTGCTTTCTCCGATCACTGTAAGCATCTGCTGCGACTTGATCCGTCTGATCCACAAAGTCCATGCTGACTTCTCCGGTAACGCCTTCCTGTCTAAAGAGCAGTTGATTGAACGTACCGATGAACGAATCCTGGAACTGACCCGTGAGCGTTACGGCGCACGCGTAGACGTTACCCCACGTTCGTACATCTCGGCAATGGACGATAACAACGGTACCAGCTGGAGCTGTGAAGTGACTGTTGCGGCCAACAACCCGCACACCACTCTGAACTTCAACCTGACCACCATTCGTCGGCCATCTGCAGCTCAGGCTTAATGCCTGGGCTACGCCTAAATAGAAGAGGTCATTAAAATGGCAAAGCGCTACTCAAACCCATACGCTCCTCGTTCGGGCTATGGTGCCCACGCGTCTGAGAACATGATGAACTTGGCGCAAGCCGGTACATTCGTGACGGCTCCGGACCTGGCCAACATGGCGGCGAACACACCTTACGTGTCTCGCAACCTTATCGCCATCCTGTTAGAAGCTCCACGTTTCTTCCGGTATGCTGCTAACCAAAACCAACTGATTGGTTCGTTGAAAGCCCTGATCGAAAAGCATTGCCGTACGATCGATGGTTTGAACCGTACAGTTACAGCTGAATTCGCTGATGCCCCTGTTGGTGGTGCTGGTGAAGTTATCTCGGCTGTCTCTAACGTTACCCGTGCTACCTCGCGTCCATCCCTGGGTGCTTGGGAACTGCAAGGTCGTACCATCCAGCACTTCCTGGAATGGTGGATTCTGTATGGCCTGGGTGATCCGAACACCAAAGTTCCTCTGATCGTGTCCGATGGCATGGTTCGTCCTGAACACTACAACCAAACCTTCGCTGGTTGCACTGTATTGTTTATCGAACCAGATCCAACTATGCAAGACGTTGTTAGTGCATACCTGTGCACCAACATGCAGCCAACCACTACTGGTGATTGGTCTAACCGTAAGGACGTTGCACAGATCGGTCAAAACCTGGACCTGACTATCGAGTTCACCGCATTGACAGACACATCCGCTGGCGTTAAGATGTACGCTCGTGAGATCCTGCAATCGATGGACCTGGGTGGTTTGAACCCTTACGACATGCAACAGTGGTCTGAGCGTATTAACGCTGACGTACTGCGTAGCAAGAATGGTTTGGTTGATCAGCTTGCTGAAGGCGCCAGTAACCGTATTGGTATTGCGTAAGGAGAGAACATGGCCACCCCACTACAGACCCCAACGGGTCAAAAAGCACAATCCCAAAAGAAATCCATATCAGAGTTTTTAGGGGTTGATGTCTACTCCGCTGGTGGTGGCTTTCTCGAAGACATGGCTGAAGCTGCAGAGATGCGGCGCACGGCTAAAGAACAAGTGCAATCACCAAGAGCATTTCAGTTATCCTCGGATAATGTTCTGATACAGTAATCACCAGTCCCAAGGTGTAGCTCGGTATTTAGCCTATCCTTCGGGGTAGGCTTTATGCCGCAATTTAAAGATTTTACAAGCCTATATTACTATTTAGATAATCCCTCTTGATGGAGTAGCGCCATGTCTTTTAATAAAACCCAACTGAAGAAAGAATACCTTGCCACATTGCGTGTACTTGGTTTGGCCCCGCACAACGTAATTGTTAGTGCCGGTGGTGCATTGGTAATGCATGGCATTCGTGAAACCACGGGTGACCTGGATCTGGATACCGATAGCATTCGTTACGATATCATGGCTGAACGATACCCAGCTATTGATGACGGGTTCCCTCGATTGTCCATTACACCTAATGCTGACCTGCATCGGGTTGACAATACACTTATAACAAGCCTGTGTGTTATTCAAGGCGTTTGGTGCTACTCCCTTACACATCTCCTGGGTGTGTACAAAGCGTTGTCTGAGCATCCTTCACGTAAGCCGGAAAAAGTTCCTCGTGATTTAGAAACAATCGCTGCAATTCAAAAAGCCCTAACATTCTCGTAACTAAAGGCTCTTCATGAAAATCGATATCTCGAAAGCTGCCGTACATAATCTCTTTACGGCAGTGCAATTGGAGCAACTACGCGGTTGGTTGTTCCTGCTGACGAAACTTGACCTGTCTGGTACCTGTCATCCAACATGCATGGGTGACGTAAATGTAATGCACTATATCAATGGTAACGTTACACTTAACCATAAGCAACTGGAGGTGTTCCGTTTTAATCCTGAGACTCACCATATCGAGTTGGACGATGGTTTCTTCAATGGCGTGGCAAAGAAGATCAATGCCAGTGCTGGAGGTGTGGTTCTAACAATCATCCTGGATCATTACCAGCATGTGTCCGGGTTAAATGCCAACCGCTTTATTACCACTGTTAAAGGGTACGCACGTAAAACGTCGGTGGACTTTGTTAACTTACTAATGGTGACAGCTGCCGTTAGTGATAAGCCATTGTACTCGGCGGACGGGTGGTTGATCCAAAAAGTGATGGGTCAAATACAGCTCGTGAATCCAGTCGGGATGGTGGTCATATCATCCATGGGCTCGGTGCTAACACTTGGTCCCACCGTTATTACAGAATCACCACTGGCCGAAAACCTACTCAGGGTTATTGGCACCATGCGTAAACATGTATTGGCAATCCGTGCTGATGCCACTGTACACCACCGAACGTTTACAAAAGCATTCACCAAAGAATGGCTCATCTCCAAGAAACTGTTTCCAGAAGGTTTGTTGTGGAATGCCATCATGCCAAACGGTGATTGCGTAACCATTACCGACAAAGGTTTTGAATACACCTACGTCTACGGTAATACCTCTGGGTTTGTTGTATGGAAACCTGGAGATAAAAGCGTGATCATTGACCAGCACTTACTGGATGCTTTTAATGATCCGGAGTTCGGTGTACCGGATGTGGCGAACCACCTGAATGAGGCGGTTGAGAAATACGTACAGGAACAATGCCAGGCAAGTGTCAGTGGTATTACTAATGATGTCCTGCGTGACCTGGGTATAACCCCCTTCCGTTTGCCAAAACATTACCGCGCCTGGAAAAATGCATGGAATGGTTCACAAATGACTTTCCAATATTTCCTGCGACATTCCATCTAACAATAAGGAGCTAACATGAAACTTGCCGCACTGTGTATCGCTACTACCCTGGTCTTCGGTTCTCTGGCTCACGCTGCTGAGTTGGTTCATCCGGAGATTGATTCGACTAAGTTGACTAAGTTGTATTTGCAGTCAGATCTTATTCATTGCGACGACAAGGAATGCATTAACGCAATATCGTACGAAGTGGTTGAGTGGATACCAAATGCGCCAGGTTTCACTGTGGTGTACGGTGACACTGGAATGCTACCGGATGAGTTCGCTCGTTATGAACCATACGTCACTAGCTATTACTCCCAGGTAATTGCTGACCTTCCAAAAGAGTAACGGCATAAGGCTACCCTTCGGGGTAGCCAGTATGTTGTATTTTTTTTTATCGGGCGTAGTGGTTCTTGGTTAGGGTGCGCAAGGTGATATAAAGCATCACACCTGTACGCGTAGCAGCCAATACCGCTTTGTTCTTAACACCAGTAGCATCTGCTACAATCTTCTCACCAACTTCACGCAGGTATAATACCCGTGGGTCACTGGAACGAGAAGCCATCAACTTAGCACGGACTTTAAGAATCAATCCTTCTAGGTCGTTTGAACGTTGGATCTGTGTACGGTCTTGTTGCATCTGATCGAACACATACAGCAGGCATTCTTCAAACATCTTGTCGATGTGACCCATACGTTGTTGGGCGATGTTACGACAGATGTATTTGAGCGTATCTTCGAAAGGTTGCTCTGGCATGGAGTCAGCCATTGCGCGTTCAACAATACCCATGAGTTCTGGACGAATGAAGTTAGCTTCATTGGTTACGACTTCTTTACCATACCTGAGGTAAGTACCGAAGCCGTTTACTTTGTCTTTGAGGAATGATTCTCCATCAGTAGACATGCCGATCTCAGAGGTTGTGATTACACGACCACCTTCTTTGATCACCTGGATGTACACAGCATAGATCTTCTTGATCACTTCACGAATACGTGATTGGGTATCGGTAACGATACGAGACGACCATTGGTCAGTTAACGAACCAGGACCACCGAAGATGTGAGGACTGTAGTTTGTGTTAGGGCCAATGATAGACAAGCAACGATCTCGGATCAATGCGTGCCAACTACCCAGGCGGCGAATGTCCCACTTGTAGTTCAGTGACATGAACGTAGCTTCGGCAATCTCACGCTTAGCTGGATACTTAAACCGACGGCTCAATAGAGAAGTCATGTATTTGATGTGCAACATGGTGAACAACGCAATCATTGTTTCATCACGAAGGTTCATTGGGAGAGCTGTGTCTTCCATTAACTTGCGGCACAGGAAAGCCGGAATGTGGTTAAACGAATCCGAGTTAACGTTGTGTGTTGGGTCGATGAAGTCTAGCTTCAAGAAATCGTATTGCAGCAAGTCATCGTTGATACGTAGAACTTCGTCGTACCATTGTTCCCGATCAGCTGGATGGAAACGAATAGGGTTAACCCCTAGTAGAACACCACCGAAGAAAGCAGAGTGGTCTTGGTTTTTATTCATGAAGCGTGTAACGTAGTTGATCACCCGCATACAAAAAGCACGATCGAGTTTTACCTCGGCAAAATGCTTTTCCATAAGGGGGACAATAGTGACGGATTCGGACATGGGTGGTTCTCCTAAATTCAAATCATTGGGATGCATTTAATCTCAGATCTATATTACTATCATGATAATCACTGGAGTAATAACGATGGAACAGCAAAAAGATTTAACCCCGGTTGTTACACAGTTTGTTAAAGGGACTCCCCCAGAACAAAGAGTAATTCTCATGGGCGGTGATCGCTATGGTCGAATGGGAGAAATGACCATTCCACAAATGGTGATTGATCAGGACATCTCGCATCTTTACCAACATACGAACGGTAAGCTCAACATCCGTCCTCGGGTTGCCGATGAACCAAACATCGAAGAGGTCGTCAGTAAAGGTATGGTCAACCTGCTTCGTCGCGGTGGTGTCCCACTTAGAACGGCAAAATAAATACTCACCGCTTACTATTATGTAAGTCCCTATACCCAATAATGGAATTAAAGCATGTGTGATAAAGTAAGTGCCCTGCAAGAACAACTGGCTGTCATCCTGGCTGGCTCTACAGAAGAAAACACCGGTTTCTATATCCGTGAAGAAAACTCCTATCACGGCGGCTTTGGTCGTGGTGGCTCGCCAGAAGAAACCGTTCAGGCGTCGTTCATCGGTGCAGATAAAACCAGCGCCGCTACTATTGAGATCTCGCCAAACCGTGGGGGTGCTTATGGTAATGACCATGGTTCTACCCCGCTGTCGTTCGATCAGGTCCGTGGTGTCCTGGTAATGATGATGGCCACAGCAACCAGTGAAAAGACCCGTGCCATTGCTGGTGCCTTTGCTAAAGTTGTTGAGCAACTCTCCACTCAGTGTTTCCGTGTAATGTCGATGAACGTTACTCTGTCGGCAAGTGATCCAGAAGTTCGGTTTGAACTGACCAACAACTACCTGGACGTTGCTTGCCGTATGTCGGATTGCAGCGCCACTCCAACTGGTGTTGTACTCCAACTGGATGACCAATACCTGGTCGGTCGTCGTTTCCTGGAAAACCTCGCCAATCCGAAAGATGGACATGGTGGCGATGTCATGCTTCACATCAAAGATGGCGACAAGTATGTTCCCCTCGCTAGTTGCTCGGCTTACGCCAGTGAACGCACCGAGAACGGCAAGAGCATTGTTTCTCAGGAACAACTGGATGGTATGATTGATACCCTGATCAAACCAACCCGCGTTGAAGTGGTCAAGAAATTGATTGCTGAAGCTGGCCGCATCATTGCTGTAAGCCAGGGCGAAGTCACCCTGAATGAAGTACGTACAAACTCCTACCGTGGCCAAGGTAATACCGGACTGTCGGTTGTGTTTGTAACAGCCACGCACCATATCTCTCTGGAACTGCGTAACGTGTAATTAGATGGGACCTTCGGGTCCCATTTATGCCGTTTTTCTTTTATCCTCTGTAGAACACTTAACCCGGAGCTATCATGACATACAAACGTTGTGAGAAGCCAACACCCGATACGTCTATTGACATCAGTGTGTTTGGTGACCCATGTGCCATTTATCAAAATATGCTGAACCGTATTGATGCTCTGCGTCGGTTACGTGATCAGTGGCCGAGATGTGATATCTCTCGGTTCGATGTACAGTTCCAACTTTCCAATGCCATGACGTATATGTTCGCTATTACGGACAATGCTAATGGTGAACGCTATGAATGGTCTGTTGTTAAGGAGTTCACTAAAGAATCTCCCCAGCGGGCGTTTGAGCGCGATTATAACGAATCGGCCCTACGGTACAACTCTGGTGTACGACGTGCCATAGACGACTACCTGGAAGGCTTGCACGAGCAAGAACCAGATGCTTTCTATCAGTACAATGAAACCGCATCTGGTTATCGTGTCTGGCGGCCCATTATTGGTGGATTAGGCTTAGTTCCATTTGAACTATCCTTTACCGGGAAGATCGGTCCAGTTATACAAGACCGGGCATTGCATCCAGAGATCTGGGAATACATCGGGAACATTCCTGGTGAATCCGGCAGATCAGTTGCACGCATGGTTAAACGCTTAATTAAATTAGGTGTATCGTTCGATAAGGTTAGTCGTGAGGTCATTAAGGATTATCGAAAGATTTCCTTGACTGGTCACGCATACCGAACAGGCGACACCCACACCGAGGTTAAATTGGTACTGCAAGAGATTGCAATGACTGATACTGACCTACTCGCTTATCACCAATACTTCACGGAGTAATCATGGCCGATCCAATCCCAGTCGGGACAGTAGTTGTTAAAATCGAAACTACAGTCGTCGCTATCGCAGCAGCTTTAGGTTGTACCCAATACACCGCAGAAGAAATCATTCGTCGTGTGTTCTTGTCGTCTCAACCAGTTCCACTACCACCAGGCTTCCGTTATCAAACAGAAGTTGGTATTACCCCGTACCATACCATGTCAAGTTTGTTTCTAACCGTCCGCAAACGCGATAACAGCGACTCTACCATTAAAGATGAGGCATCGTTGCTCGCTTACATGGTCAAGGCTGCAGCATCGGTCATGGACCTTTCTACCCGTGGTGTTAAACTACCAGCATAATAGACTGCTCCCTTAGGGGAGCGTTTATGCCGCCACTCCAATTAATCTCACGTCTACATTACTACATTGTATTCACCCACTCTAAAGGAATTTTACATGGACAACCGTTCAACCTTTGCTAACCCACTAAAAGAACCAGTCGACCTGGCAACGCTTAAGGCATTGGGTGTTAGCAGTAAGATGCTTGCTGACTTTGTTCGTGACTGTAAAACCATTGGTGAAAACGAATGGCACTTCTCGATTGCTGAACCAAATGGACTGTGTGGGCGGCAACTGTTGTTAACGCATTCTGCTATTAATTCAGGTGGGCGTATTTTACTACGGTGGACTATTGCTTCCGAAGTATTGACTCCAGAACGTGCGCACGAGATGTTAGCTGAGACGCTTATTCAAACGGCGTGTAAACACGATGCGCTATTGCAAAGTGTTTCATCCGGCATTACCGCTCTATATCGTGAACTCAATGCAGATCATCGCATGGGTGAATGGGTCGCACGTTATGCTGGTCCTACCGGTGTAGTCGTGTACTGTGAACCGAAGTGGTATGACCTCCCTGAGAAACTGCCAACGATCGCCCTCAGTGATGTTCAGTACCGTGTGCGTCAATTCGTACCGTTGTCGATGTACGATGTGTTCAATCATTACTTTGCCACATTCGCAAGTCGTTGGGAAATAATCTACGGTACCCAGGCTACCTTCCGAATGGAACATACGGCCTTACGGGCAGGTAACAAACTGAACGTATGGTTAACAGATGGCACTAAGCAACTCGGTTGGGAATTTGCCGTGGTTGCACATATCGACAAAGATACCCTAAAACCAGATGACTGGCTCGCTTCTTTTACCAAGGACTTCCAATGACACACCCTACCCCACGTGTTGGCATGAGCAATCAAGCTTACAAACGTTCTTTGGTCGATGATCACAATGAAGCTTATCTGCGTAACAAAGCCGTAAAGCCCTCTCCTGAAAAAGCAGTGGGTGGTTTCCGTGATCTGGTTGACCGGATGCCAGCTGATAACCTGATGCAACACCTGGGTATGGTTGGCGATATCGATATCGTACCAGACGATCTTCCAGATGAAATTGTAATGGCCTTACCCAAGCCGTCACGCGTACAGGACCAACAAGCGATTGGACGTTCTAACCGCGATGTGGTTGTGATTGGGGGCATGGGTGTTACCGGTGCCGGTCGTGCCATTGCACGCTCGTTGGCATTGACTACCGCACGTGAAGCGATCGGTAAGCTGACTGCTAAACATTCGGCGTACATGGAATCAGCACACATGGCCGATCAGAATCCAGGCATGTTCACTGACACCGATGTCATCGCTGGTTATACGAGTGCAAAAGCCACTATTGATGTAAAGCTGAATGAACTCGATGTTAAAGACATCCGGGAGAAAATGAAGATTGGTATCTTCACTGGTCAGGGCATATCGACGGTACAGGCTCTGGCCGACATTGCACGTCTTAAGGAAAAACAATGAGTCGGGCTTCTCGTGGCAAACGCAAGTATCTCATCGAGCTGTATAAAGAAAAACTATTTCTGGAACAATCCCCGTTCTTAAGAAGTTGTCTTGAAATCGTTATGAACATGACGCCAGAACAAAGATTATTGGCTGCATATAGCGTCGCCAGGACAGCAGCAGAAATTGTCATTGAGGAAAGTCGTAATGAGTCGTGCATCTAAAGGTAAGCTCCGTTACATTCGTGAGTTGTACAAGAACTATGTTTCTCCACATCACACGTTGATGACTGAGAACAACATTGCTTTGTACCGAGACATCTTCCCTGAGCTCAAGCTTAAGGTTGGTGATCGGTTCCAAATTAAAACACGTCCATGGCCTAAATCAGCCCTCATTGCGATGAACTCTTACAAGTCTCGCTCGTGGCGTTTTACTTGACAGCACCCTGTATGAGGGAGGGAGTTTAGCTTAGCCTGAATTCCACACTCCTTATTTCTTTTGATCTTGATCTATCTACTAGGTAAACACCATGCATCGCTATCCTTCTAACTACATCCTACAAGCAGCACTGAACGATGGCTATGGCCTCGTACTACTTGTAAGTTCAACTGGTAACACCTCCATCCGTCTTGAACGTAAAGGTAAGTAACATGTCGATGTCAGAACTGCGTAAAGTAATTGCTGAAGCTGCTGATAATACCTCGCAAGAAGTAACAGACAAAAACAAGAACCAACTGTTCGGCTATGTTGATGGCCGTACGTTCGTATCGTTCTGTGGTATCGAATACAGCATTAATACTTCCATCCGTCTTGATGCGGTGGATACCATTGCACCAGCCTTGATCTTCGATCACTTTTCTGAACGCCCTAAGCTAGAACACATCGGTGACGCTTATAACAAGCGTCATGCCCAATGCCTGATTATCCACAACGCTATTCGTAAAGCTGGATACACCATGACGGCGTGTACATGGCACGCTGTATCTGAAGGTGATACTGTTCGTTGCGAATACTACAAAGCTGGTTCCGATGGTGTTACATCCACTACCCTGCTTGTGTTGTATGCACCAACCGATTATAACCCGGATGGCATTATCCTTGCACTGGACAAACAACGCAAACCAATGGGTGGTGTTTATTACACCCCTGGCTACGAAGAAGGCCAACTAACCTATCTGTCGTGCTCTGAATTCGATGGTACACGTATTCGTAGTATCGAGATCACCAAGATCGAAGATAAGATCTGGAAAGGTCGGAAGATGCCAAGAAGCTATGTTCAGGAGCTGGAAGGTTTGGGTGTGTCGTCAATTACTTCCCGTACACTGACCGAATCCCAGAAAGGATGGAAACGCATCTACACCGTTATACTGGATAGCTCTGAAATTGCAGAGATCGTCGTTCAAAACTACCACTTCACCAATTAACAAATAATACGCACACCACCAGTAGTATGTAATACCAGCTATATCTCTTAATTGGAAGAAGGTAGTAAAGCATGTCCGATATCAAAACTCAGATCTACAACTGTGGCGGCACTGGCTTCAACATCGGTGCACAATACGGTGCAACAGCTGCAAACGTTTGCTTCCTCGATTCGTCTGATGCGAACTTGAAAGACAAACAGATTCCAGCTGAGCGCGTTTATCTGATCCCTGGTACTGATGGCGCTGGTGGCGACCAGTCGTACATGATGCCTTTGGCTCGCAAGCATGCTCCTGAGATGCTGAAACGTTTTGAACCAGCTGCAGTGAACATCCTGGTAGTTGGTGCAGGTGGTGGTAGCGGTGCATCTATCGCTACACAACTGGTAGGCCTCCTGTTGGAAATGGAACTGCCTACCGTTGTTATCGTGGTTGGCGGTGTTGACACTACCCGTCGTATCCGTAACACAACCAACTTCATCAAGAACCTGGAGATCAAATCTCTCCAAACCAAACTGCCGGTAGTAATGGCATACGTCGATAATACCAATGGCGAAGCTGCTGCTGACCAAGAAGTACTGTTCTTGTTGGATTCGTTGGTTGCACTGACTGACCAAACCAATGGTCGTCTGGATACCAAAGACATCATCAACTGGCTGCAGTTCAACCGCATCTGCGCTGTTGAGCCAAGCCTGGTTACACTGCATGTTTCTCAGAACCGTGCTGATGCTTCCGCAGTCCTGGAACCAATCTCGATCGCATCGTTGTACACCGACCCTACCAAGAACGTACCTATTGGTACTGCCTTCGTACGTACCGTTGGTATCACCAGCAACGAAGCCAAGATGTCCAGTGACCAACTGCACTTCGTCATCAACTCGGTTGGTGTAACGGCAATCATGGATAACCTGGAAGAAGAACGTGTGAAAGTTAACACAGTTCAATCCAGCTTCCGTAGCCGTAAGTCGATCGTTAGTATCGATGACAACCTGACCGATGATGGTCTCTGTGTAGACTGATAATCAGGGGGCCTTCGGGCTCCCACTTATTTTTTTATGGTGCCGAATGCAGACAATAACTTGGTTATCTAAACAATGGATGGAGACCATAAAAACTCCATCGGTTGTTATCTCAATTGGTGACCCGAAGGAAGATCTTCCTAACTTCGGCTGTGACCACATTGATGTGCTGCGCCTAGAGTTTGATGATGTTGATCAAGATCTGGGCCCAGAATACGTAATGTTCGATTGGACTATGGCCCGTAAGATCCTGCAGTTCGAACAACGTTACAAGGACCATGACATTATCGTACATTGCCACGCAGGTATTTCCCGCAGTGTAGCAGTAGCCCTACGTCTGGCCATACTTACCAAACGGATACTCTCCCTGGAACACCCATGCAGTGGTGCCACCAAAGACTTCAATAAATGGGTGTATCGCCAGCTGTTCATAACCCACACTGACTTATCGGCTAGTGGTTTCTATAAAGAGAGCAAATAAGATGAAAGGCAAAGAGTTCCTGATTGATCTGGTACGTATCTCCTCCATACTTCGGATTGGTGCATTCAACCGTAAGAAAGTTGACATGATTGAAATCCAGAAAGTTACGGGTTTGTCGCAAGCGCGGATCATCACCGTATTGTGGGCCGCTCTTAATTCGGATTACCGTGATGAGCAGCTGGACATGCTGTGCTCTACAATCACGTTCTCTGATGCTGCCCCACCTGGCATGCACCCTGGGGAAGACCTTACAGTGTTGGTAACTAACCACTATCCACCACTATCCATCTTGTCTATATTGGCAAATGCGGAGCACAAAGACCTTCTTGCGATGCATGCTTCCCCAATCGGGCGGATTGGTCTAACCAATTTTGTTGAGCGTCAATTCAGTGAAATGGTTGAACTGTGGGTCTCCTCTAACCTGGCTTCAGCGGAAAGTATCTTCATTAGTGAATATGACGAAGGCTCTACCTATGTTGTTGAGAACAGCGATGGTCCGCCAATGCCTAAGGGCGAATATGGGCAAGGTAGCAGTAACGCTGTATTCCAGGAAGGTATCGGTAAAGTGAGCCATCTCCCACCAGAGGCCGTAACTATCCTCGGTCACATCTAAGGTAAGCACATGTCAAAACAAATGCAACGACTAGACACATTGGTCGCTGACGATTTGGGTTTGGCACTCGCACCAATTACCATGATCTTGAAACACGCCACGCGGTTCCCTGATGAGATAGATGGATTCATATTTGCTTTCGAGCATAATGGAAACATCTGTTACGACTCAGTCCCGACGTGGCATTCGGTAAATGGGATGCGGGTGAGAACACCCAAGTTCAAGTCGCATCCTGTTATCGAGGAGCGACTAAACAAACGTCAGTACAAACGTTGGTATGTAGTGGGGAACGGAAGACTCTTTTCCGTACAGACTGCCAAGGTTGAAGATCTACACGAGCAATTCAACTTCTTAATGGATAACGATCCCCGTTATCGGTCCACTCAAATCTTCACAGAGGAATGTATGTTCCTTCGTAAGAAACCATTAATGTTCCATCGCCCACCAGCTCCGACGTGGTGTGGAACCATTGCAGAAGACAGGCCTCAGAAATATGGTAATCATTAGTCAACCCGCAGTTGCCTTGGTTAAGTTGTTGAATCAACACGCTTGGATCTGGGGTACGCATCGCGAGTTCGAACATAAGAACGAAACCATCACAGTCATCCTGGCTAACAAGCGTTGCTTCCTTTATGGTGAGCAACGTAAAGCTATGGTGTCCATAGCACGCGGTACAATAGAGAACATTGAGAACCTCAATGAAGAAGATGTGGTTTCTCTGCTACGTCGTACTCTGGAACTACAAGGGGAGATGAGGGGATGAAGAAGACCACAACTGCACAACGAGTAGGGCAATACCTGTTCATTGTCATGACGTGTGTAATAGCTTTCATTGGCTACAACCTTTATCACACCATCATTGGTACCCCCAACCCAGTACAGCCTGTTAAGTGTATTGCGGTGGATAAATAATGGATGACATCACCAGTGCAATAGTCAACAACGGTAAGTTCTTATTGAACCTACCAAATTCAACCGACACCTACAATCTGTCGTTTGGGGAGATGCTTATTGTTGCTGATAAGTCAATCTTCTTAATCAATGCGGAAAAGAAGATAGCTGGTTGGACACATCCATTTATTGGGGATGTGGTGGTTTTGCGGACTGACCCACAAGAGTTGTACGAAGCAATCCTCGCTGTAATCAAACTACTTGAACCTGATGCACTCGAAGCTGAGAACGTAATATGTCTGTGGTAGCTACTGGCCTGTTTGTAACCATTCATCTGTTTGGCTTCATGACGTCTGACAAAACCGAAACACCGTTTGCATCCATGCAGCAATGCGAGAACTATCTACAGATCCAAAGACAGAAGTACGTGAAGCGTCCTGGATATGTGGTGGAATCATCGCAACGTGCACTAAAAATCAGTAATGAATCGGATGCAACCATCTGGGTATACCAGTGTAAGGAATTCGAATAGTTTTAACGACTATATTACTACGGTGATATACCTAACGTTAAACAAGAGGAATTGTCATGAATACAGTTATCAGTATTGCCCTTGGTGCAGCGATTGGTTTCGGTGCTAAAGCATTCATGGAATACCGTGCAGACCTGGAAATTGCGGAGAAGATCATTACGCAATACCGGCATGACCTGGATTCAGCTTTGCCAGATATCCGTCAACGGGTAGATGGTGATGCCGTGCGTTACTCCGAGGAAGTATCTTCCCTGGTTTACGGCAACAAGCTCAATGCGATCATGCGTACACATTACTCCCCTGTGGTTAAAGAAAAGGTGGAGGAGTGGTTGGCTGGTTACTTCGCACAACACAAGAAATTGGTTTAAGGCATAAAGCCCACTCCTTGCGGGGTGGGCTTATGTTGTATTTTTTTTGTTACCCCTATCATCAAGGTGCGGCCATGATTGTACGGATGTGATGACGGTTACCTTCAGGGTCGTTAAAGTTCCTGGAGATCTTACGCCATTTCTTCAGTTGCTCGTCATAGAGATCATTAGCTTCTGACCACTCGTAGATCTTGTCCTTATATACACCGAGCTCTTGACCGTACCGCAGCTGTGCATCACCCATCTCAATAAACGTGGTGTTATAGATGTGGGCCTTAACTGCATACTCAACCAACTTGCAGAATGGCGGAATAGCCTGAGGACGAATGTTCAATAGTTCATCATCGTTACCCAGACGACAGCTTAAGTAAGCAGACGCAGATGGAACAGCAACGTAACGCACCATTACAGTGTTATGGTTGATCATGTTGATGTAAGATGTTTGAGCAGCAGGGATGCGGCGTGCAGCATCTAATACCTTACGTGTTTCAGCACCCATTACCGATTCATTGTTGTGCATCGCATAGCCTGTGTTCTGATAACCCAGGATACCGTAGTGGATACTGAAGACCTGAACGATAGGTCGTTGTTGCGTGTACTCGTCTGGAATGTGATAGACGATCGTGTATGGGTCAACGTATTCCGCTTTGACAGGAAAGTCCAAAGGGATATAAGTTTTAGTACCACCGATCAGATCGAGGTCAGGCATAATGCGCGCTTCGATTACTTCTTCACGGATACGGGTTTCTAATGAGATAGCGGTACCACAAACGCTTTCAGCTGAGTACATATCGGAGTT
>Ga0172378_10002064_pt1 | contig 18751 bp, 17 predicted proteins | sample GrowelOW332metaG_FD_119755 | JGI IMG/M metagenome (GOLD analysis project Ga0172378, IMG submission 119755) | Groundwater microbial communities from an aquifer near a municipal landfill in Southern Ontario, Canada - Pumphouse #3_1 metaG | ecosystem: Environmental > Aquatic > Deep subsurface >... | reverse complement strand
TTTTCATTTCTTCTTCCTCTTTCTTGTTTAACAGACATAATATCTATTTTTCTCTATCTGTCAAGTAGGAAATGAAAACTGCAGTGGAGTAAGCCCTTTAAGGATAAAATAATAGGTATGGGATGAACAGGATTTTAGGATTAGTTCACGCAGATTACACTGATGCCGCAGATTTGCATTTTAGAAACAAGGATTTAAGGATTTTAGGATTTAGAGGATTATTTATCTTATAACTTACTATAATCTGAGAGATTAATGAAGCCCTCAGGGCGATACAATGATAGCGACGGTGGCGTAAGCCCCTCGAAAATAAAAATTTGGAATATAGATAAAAGTCCCCGCGGGACGACAGAGACAAACGGAACCTTGATTAGGAATCCTCTCAATCCTGAAATCCTTGTTTCTAAATTTCAATCTGTGAAATCTGTGCAATCTGTGAGCGAGTATATTTTCCGGAAAACCGAAGTCCTCGTCGTTTCTCTTACAACTAAATTATGTAGTTTCCACTATATTCTACGAAAGCTTGATAGTTTGTTTGTTGTGGTTGACGAGGAAATCAACCTTCCTTTATTTATGCGCCGGGTTAAAACCCGTCGCCTAAATCTGTCGTCCCGCTGGGACTAATTTATTTGTTCTCCTTTGCGCCGGGTTAAAACCCGTCGTTCGTATGTATCGTTCCTAACGGAACTGATTATTCCATTAGCACTTCTTCAATTATCACTTCTTCAAATATCACTATAGCATAAGATCGTATTAATAACATTAGCATACTTTTAATGGACTTGCCAATTGCTACGATCGGTCGGGCAGAAATTAAATAATAGGAGTTTTAGAACTATGAGGAAATAATATAATTATTATTGGCCTGTGGATATTTGGTTTGTGGTTTTAAAATGCAGTTTGGCAACTTCGCCCAAGCGTTTTTCCCCATATTTGTTAATATATTCCCGCGCGGTTTTAATAACGGTTCCATTTGCTCCCAAGGGGAAATTTAGCTGATAGAATTCACGCATTGCAGCAAAACTTTCCAAAAATTGATAGCGAGCAATAATAGAAGCAGCAGCCACCGCAGGATCAACTTCCGCGCCGGTTCTTTCTATACAAGGAAGAGGAAACTTTTTTTCTTTTAGGGATCTCCACACTTTTTGAGAAATGCTGAATTGATCCACCAGCGCACCTTCACTTTCCGGATGGTTTTTTTGCACATTTATAATAGCTGTAGAATGAAGCCAGGCAAGCAAATCATCCAACGATTTTCTTTGTAGTTTGAATTTAGCAATCAGTTCATTATATTTTTCCGGTTTTAAAACTATGCAATTGATGCAATTGGCATAATTTTTGTAGAGGTGTTTGGCGATTCTATAGATAGCGTCGGTTTTTAGCTTTTTGCTATCCATCACGCCGATATTTTTAAATTCCTTTTCCTGTTTTTTGTCAAAGGCAAAGGCACACACAATCAGCGGACCGAAATAATCGCCTTTACCACATTCATCACTACCGATCCAGGCATTCCAATTATGCATCGGAGGCATTTTAATATCCAGTTCTTCCTGAAAACTACACAAGTCCGATAGCAATTTTTTTAGCGGATTATTCAACCCCATAGGGATAGTAGAAATTCCCTTTTTTTGTGAATAGTATATGTTTAGGATGCTTTTATAATTGTGGCGGGATACTCTTAACTGCACTCCATAATCAATTTCTTGCTGTTCATCTATGGAAATACCAGCTTTTTGCAGTTCCGGAAGCAGGTGGGAAAGGTATATTTCAATTTCTTTATGCATCAATTCATAGAAATAGCCAGAATTTCTCCAACAGTATATAAAGAACCGCAAGTAATTAAAATATCATCTGGTTTGCATTCTTTTACAGCCAGAGCATAAGCTTCGGCAACTGTTGGAACTGTTTTATAGGGGACATTGTGTTTTTTTACTTCTTCCACCTGTTCTTCAATACTAGCTGCGCGTTCCGATTGGTTTTTAGTAATATAGATAAATTCAGCTTTGCTACAGAATAGGGAAATCATATCAGGATAATCTTTATCTCGCAAAATAGAAACAAGGAATTTTAACTTACGGTTTGGGAATAACCTATCCAAAGTCCGCAGCAGAGATTTAGCGCCATGTACATTATGGGCTCCATCAGTTATTACTAACGGTTTTTGAGAAAGAACCTGCAACCTACCTTTCCAGTTTATCTGTTTTAATGCCGAGCGAATTATCTCTTCAGAAATAGGTATATCCCTTTTTTCAGCATATAAGAGAAAAGCGGTTAAAGCAGTTCCAACATTTACTACTTGATGTTCCCCGATTAAATTTGCCTGTAGATTCTCAAATTCGTATTTGCCAAAACTATAGTTAAAGCTAATTCCGTCCAAAGAATCCGACAGTGTTTCAGTGTTCCAATCGCGTCCAAAACGAAAGACAGGTGCCTGTTTTGCCATTGCCACACCTTCAACTATAGATCGAGGAGATTCTTCCATATCACCTATTATCAGAGGTATCCCTTTTTTTATTATTCCTGCTTTTTCAGCCGCAATAATTTCCAGAGTTCCGCCAAGAGTCTTTATATGGTCTAAACCAATATTAGTAATTACCGAAATATCGGGAGTAAAGAGATTGGTAGCATCCAATCTGCCTCCTAAGCCAACTTCAATAATAGCTACCTCTACATTTTGTTTACTAAACATCGCAAAAGCAAGGGCAGTTGTTATTTCGAAGAACGAAGCATCCCATTTTTTAAACAAGGTCTCATAACGACGGAAGGTGCTTAAAATAGTTGTAAAAGGTAGTTCACTACCATTAATTCTAAATCTTTCGCTATAGTTGATCAGATGGGGAGAAGTATTAAGTGCAGTTTTCAATCCACTTGCTAAGCAGAGTGCTTCCAAAGTTGCACAAACACTTCCTTTCCCATTAGTGCCTCCGATATGAAAACCATTTAAATAGCGTTCGGGATCTTCCATATCAGAAAGCAAACCTGTCATTCTGTTCAATTCCAATTTTACATTACCAGAATAGCGTTTATAGATATGATCAAGAAATTCTTTATAGAGCATTTGGTTCTTCTCATTTTTTATATTTTTATGCTGCTTACTACAAAAACAGTTCAAACGGCATCACGATTAATGATGCTGTTTGAACTAACCGAAAAATAGCTTTTAGATAATGCGTTATTGACTAACGCTGAATTTATCAGGAAAAAGAATAGCTCTTAAAGCAGTTGTATTCGCTTTCCTTTTGACAAAAGCATCGGGATCAGTTTTCCAAATTTGTATATATTTTTCTATCAATTCAACTTTTTTTGCCCCATTTGAGCCGGTTTCAGTATCAATATAATCGATATCATCAATGATATAATTCTGTAGCTGAGTGGGATCCATATTTTCATAGAAAGCTTTGGGAATTATGTGTTTTGGGAATTTCACAAGGTTGGGGCAATATACGATAACACCATAGTTGTGTTTTATTTCGGTACCAATTTGTTCAGCGACATATTTTCCGTAAACAGTATAATCATTTTTTTGGCGACTGGTTTCGGGGCAATACAAATTAGAAGAAAGATAAGTATGTTTTGGATCTTGTGCTTTAGGGGTTTTGGTAAGTAAAGAAAGATCACCATTAAAATCTGTATTTGTATCACGCATATAATCAGTAGTTGCTACCCAGATTTGTTTCATATTATTGATACAATCTTCCTGATTTTTTTCTTTATCCAGATTAAAGAAATTTGGCAATGCCAAGATAAACACCAAGGCAATGAATAGGATTATACTTAAGACAGTATAAAACGAGATTCCGTTTTGATTACGCAGCATAAATCACTCCTGAAATGAATTATAGAAATATGATTTTTATCAAGGGCTATTCTCGTCAAGTTTTATTTTTAGGATAGAGGATTTTATTAATGTAATTATAGGTCTCAGGTATATCTGAAAAGAGGTGTCGATAGTCCTTATCTTTTTCTATCTGATGAGAACTAATCCGACGATTTACATTGCTTTCACCCCAATTATAAGCCGCCAAAGTTAAGCTCCAGTTATCATTATATCTCTTTTTTAAATAATTAAGATACTTAGCTGCCAACTTCAGATTGTATAACGGTAAAAACAGATAACCTCTTTTATGTTCCTTATGAATGTAAAAAGCGGTGGATTCTTTAATTTGACCAAGACCAATAGCTTGAGCATCGGAGATGGCAAAACTACGAAACGAACTTTCAGTTTTAATTAATCGGTAAAAAATTACTGGATTCAGACCATAATAAATAGCTACGCCGATAGTAGTCAACCTCAAAGAGATTGGATTATAAACCAGAATCAATAACAGAAACAACACCAGAAAGATACTGATAATCCTTCTCGTATTGTCTTTTTTCCTTTTTTTATGTTTCACTTGCTATCTATACTGCTTATCTGGCTACATTTCAGTTTCGGCGCAATCCATTCCTGTATTTTTAATGTTAATATAGGTTTTGTTAATAGGTAGTTATCCCATTTTTTTCTTAAATTCGTTCAATTTCAAAATGTGTCTGATTTCTTCGTTAATTATTTTTCGTAAAGCATTATGGGTTTTGGGATCACTGATATTATCGGATAGAGTATGAAAATAGAGAAGTGTATCCTTTTCGAAAGTGATTGCATTATTAATTATCTCTCTTGCATCTTTTGAATTTGCAACAAGTTGCAGAGCAGAGGATTCGCTGTTAAAAATACGGCTATCAACAATAGCTTTTAAGTATTCAGCAATTAATTCCCAATCGATAGATAGTTTCAATACTTCTAAATCGATTTCATCTCGCAAAGCCAAAAAAGTGTTTTCATGCGTTAGTTCTTCATCCCGCAAATAGGTTAATAACTCTTTGGAGGCCTCATCAAGGTCACTGCGTTTTATGGCTTCATTATAAAATGCATAGCCATTTCTTTCAATCTGCACCGCCATTTCGATTACTTCATTAACAGAATATACTGCCATTTTTTCCTCCTATGGAATACGATTTTTTTATAATATATCTCGCTATGAAAAAAAGTCAAGGAAAAAGTGTAAAAGCACCTTGGAAGGATAGGATATTACAGAAATAGAGATTTAAGTACAGAGTATAATTTTCTACCTATGCTAAATGTAGTTCCAAAACTGAAATTATGTTTCAAGAAAGCCAATAAGCTAATCTTTAATTTTCTGCACTATTCCTTCTCCGCAGTTTCTGCAAATTTCAAAAGCGGAACGATCTTTCAATATCGCCTTTCGCATATTTTGCATTGCCTTTCCAAACCATAATTCCGAAAAACTGTTCTTTTCCATATTGCCAATTTGGATAGTTCCATTTTTATCGTAGCAGCAAATATTCATTTCACCGTTCCAATTTATAACTGGTTGAGTCCATAACCGCCTACAGCGATTTTTCAGCTTAGTTTTCAGGATGAAATTATCTCCGTTTTTCTGATAGCGACTATATTTCGAGTTATTGGGCAGAAAGGCTTGGTCTTCGCCATTGTATATTTGGGCAGTTTTAAATTCCAATTTATCTACTTTCAGTTCTTTTGCCAGATGTTTCACTTTCTCCAGCTCATTTTCATTGTGTTTCATAATTATAAATTGCCAAACAAGATAGGGTGTTTTACTATGCAATTTTTCTTTACAGCGAACCAATGCCTGCATATTTTTGAGAACAAGTTCAAAATCTCCATTTACGCGATAGTTATTATATGTTTCTTCCGTTATTCCATCCATAGAAATAATAATTTTATTTAGTCCGCTTTTTACTATCCTTTCAATATCCAGTTCCAAACTGGCATTAGTAGATGTCATCGTATAAAATTGATGTTTTGAGGCAATCTTTAGCATTTCATAAAAATCAGGATTTATAAAGGGCTCGCCCTGATTCCACAAAATCAGCATTCCAATTTTATCCTGAACATCTTTACAGATTTTTTTAAAAAGTGCCAAAGACATCATTCCTTTGGGACGATTCAATGTCCCATTCCCAGTTAAACACAAAGGACAGCGTAAATTACAAATATTCGTTGGCTCCAACATTAAAGCAGGCGGGTAAAAATTAACCACAGGTTTATGAATAGCAAGCGACAAAAGATAGTCACATCCTATTCCACAGGCCTGCCATAAACGCTGTTTTGGCAAAAAAGCCTTCGCTAGTAAATAATTATCTTTATTCATATTTTTGCTTTTTTCATATATGGCTTTTGCGTCAAGAGAAAAGAGGGAACTCAGAATATAATTGTTTTTATAATATAACGATTATGCCCAAAAACAGATAGAAAAGTGCTTAGATCACAGAGTTTAAAGCGAAGAGCATTGAGTTTATTCACTGTTTTTTGTTACTTCTTGCTTAATAAGCTGCGGTAGCGATGCGGTGCTGTACCTAGGTATTTTCCCCATCAGCATCGCCATAACCCCACGCTAGCTTATAAGCAAGAAATAGCCCAGCTTTGTACCCTCAAGCGTTATTTATGCCCCTATTAACATTTGGCAGAATAGCATTTTAGCCGGAAAAACAGATTGATGCTTACCCTCCTTTTTTCTTTATTTTGTTATGTTTGCTTTATTAGTGTTAAAAATAGCTTGCCAATTTTAAAGCGGCAAAAATTATAGTAAAAATGGAATAGTTCAGACAAGATAGAGCTATATAAAAGGAAAGATATTAGCTGATAAGGTGTTAACAATATGGAACTTAGATGAAAAGAGGAAGTGTATTGTTGCATAGGTTTTATATTTTATCTTCTATATAGGCTTAAAATTGGGATTGATTTATACAAGAGGAATAAGAGTGTAAGCGAGATGATTGTTGATATCAGGTTTTTTTCAAATATAGAGAAGGAGACAGCTAAATGAAAGTTAAAGTTTTATTTATGCTTACCTTATTGATAGCGTCGCTTTGTGCAGCTATTGATTTTACTTATGTAGATATGGAAAATTATGGTTCGGGGGTTTCGAGAATCGTTGTAGGATTTTATGGCACAGGTAATTATGAGGTTATACCCAATAGCGATTATGTGGAAGTGAAGATAGATAACAATAATCCCTCAAAAGTAAATATCAGCTATGAAGGTGGTAATATCGTCCGAAGCATTGTGCAAAGAAACAATAGTATTCGAATTTCTGTTTCTCCTACATTTCGATTGGAAAGGATGGTTTTGGAAGATCCTTTTCGTTTAGTTTTGGATATCATTGTTGCTAAGCCCAATCGTCAGCAAAAGCTTGATATAGCAGAATTTTACACTTCCTGTGGAAAGCTGAATAGTGCTGATAAAATTTATGTGGAGCTAAACCGTGATTATCCCAATGATGGTGAAGTTTTGTATAAATGGGCATTATTATTGGAACAAAGAGGCAGCAATCGCTTGAAAGCTATAGTAGCAAAAATACCCAAAAACTCAGCTTATTATTCTGCAGGACAGGATATTTTGAATAGGGTGTATGGAAGAAAAGCAGCTGCCGGGACCTCTTCAGAAAAAGCTGCACTCCAAGAAAAACCTAAATCAGTTGAAGAACCTAAGCCAATTGAGCCCCTAAAAGCTAATAAGGAAATCCCCCCTGCTGTAGAAACAGAACAAACTGTGCAGTCAGAATCTTTAGTTGCCACTCCTCCCTTGCCACAAGATATACAGGAAGCTCCTCTTCCTTCAGGATCAGAAGAAAGCAAATTATCCTTTTTTGAAAAGAATCCCTTGCTAATAGTGTTTTTTGTGTTACTTCTGCTATTAATTATCATTATTTTTACTTTTATCCATAGTGGCAAAAAGAAACCCAAACCTGTTGTGTTTGCTCCTCCCGAAAATAGAAAAGAAGGCGAAGCTCTGGATACAGAAACTCTATGTCGGATGGTAAGTCGTTTATTAATTAACGGTTGGACAAATAAACAAATTGCCAAAGAACTAAAACTTCCGGAAGAAGAAGTAGAACGCTTAGTAAAGCTTAGTCATCAAGGAAATTACATCTAAAATATGCCTGCCAAAATTTGTATTATAGTGTTATTACTCTGGTGTTCATTGTTACCTGCTATGCGTTTTATTCCTAATTCTGCTTTTAATCCTGAAGTACAAAACAGTTTGAAACCGAGTTTACTTAGCTATCCTCAATCCGCAAAAGATGATAGTATCTCTACCTATGGTAATGGATTACATATACCTCTTGTCCCTATTCCTCGTTTTACTGATGCCATAATGGATTTTTTTCGCTTAGGAAAAGCAAACCATTCTCTGATGAGTTATCAAAGCAACGATCGTAAATTTAAAGCGGATATGAATGTTACTGCAGGTTTGGAGCCAGTGAAAAAAGATGATATCTGCAGCTTTCTTTATGGTGGTATATATTTAGAATCGCAATATGGAGAACACTTTGAGCTGAATACTAACTGGTGGAATGGCATTTTTTTGGGTGATCAAAAAACTGCAGAAACTTCCTGGCTGGTTGATGGCTACTATAATTATAGCAATAACAAACTGAATATAGATAATCTTAGCGGAGATATCAGCTACAATGCCAATAATTTAACCCTGGCTTTAGGGCGGGGGAAATTCCCTGTGGGCAATGCAATTAGCGGTAGTATAATTCTAAATGACGAAGTGAATGATTACGGCTATATATTAGCAGAAGCTAGATCTGGATTGTTCAGCATTTCTTTTATGCATGCATCTTTAATGGCAGATAGCACTTATAACATATATAACAATCCTTATTACAACAGCAAAAACTATCCCGATAAGTATTTAGCGCTGCATCAATTTGGCTTTCAGCCCTACTCAAATTTGAACTTTTTCTTAGGTGAAGAAATTATATACGGAAACCGCTCGCTGGATATTAATTATTTTTTGCCTGTTGCCTTTTGGCGCGCAATTGAACATAATCTTTGGGATAGAGATAATGTAATGATTTATGCAGGAGGTTCATATCGTCCTATTCAGTCGCTTTTCTTTTATACTCAAGTTCTTATAGATGAATTTAGTTTCAGTGAACTGGGTAGTGACTGGTGGGGAAATAAATATGCACTGCAAGGAGGAATAAAATGGAAAACTCCCTTTGCTTTACCAGAAAGTCCTTTTGCAGATATAACTACAGAACTAACTGCTATCCGTCCCTTCACTTATACTCACTATTTAAATCATACAATGTTCTCTACTGATGGTAAACCTCTTGGCTATCCGAAAGGTTCAAACATTGCAGATTTTTCCTGTTTATTACGCTTACCATATAGAAATATTCTGCTTTGGCAGGGAAGTGTATCTTATAGCAAACAGGGAAGTTTTGGCAGTGACTGGAGTGAAGATTATCATAATGCTTTTCCAGATTCAGAAGCAATGGATAATGGAACGGCTTCCTGGTTTCAAGGAACAAAAACTAATACTATCACCTTAAAAAGTAATGTGCTTATAGATGTTTTTGCACATCACCGTTTGCTTTTTGGTTGGGAAGGCTGTCACAACGATGATTGGCAAAATACTCTATATTCCGCTTGGCAATTAATCTTTTAGGACAAATATTATGCATAAAGTAGACCGTCTGGAATTTCCAAAACGCTATAAACTGAAACAAGTTGTTTTGGTTGTAGTTATTATCTTAGTTATTTGGGGCATTTTTATCCAACGCTCGGGTTTAAAAAAAACGGCTTCAGAAATACAGATAAGTGATATCAGCATCAGCCGTTATGGCACTCAATTCATCGAGCTGGAATACACCCTTGCCAATACCGGCAAAAAAGATCAAGAAATTGCTTTAATGGCAAAAGTTTGGGATGCCAATGGTGAAGAACTTGCCAGTGCTCTTTATAGCATTAAAATTAAGGCAAATAGTAAAAGTAGAAGATCAAAAATGTTGGATAAATTGAACCGAGCTTTAAAAGAAGGGGAAAGACCCTATAAAGCAGAGATATCATTATATACCAGACATATACCATAAAAGAGTGCGGGAGTTCAGAGTGCGGGAGTTCAAAGTGCAGGAGTTCAAAGTTCAAAGTGCGGGAGTTCAAAGTGCGGGAGTTCAAAGTTCAAAGTGCAGGAGTTCAAAGTTATAGATCAGTAAACTAAATAGCAATAATAAAGAGAGCTGATAATTGGATATGAAATGGAATAAAAAACCTGATTATCTGTGCCAATAGGTTCTATCCGTGAAATCTATATTTTAAAACTAAATCTGTGTTATCTGTGAAATCTGTGAGAGAAGAGAACGAATATTAAAATGGAGAAAAGATGGAGGCAAATAGCAAAGCCCCTGCTCCTTTTGTTTTGCCTGTTATTTTTTGGATAATCGGCATAATCCTTGCCAAAATTATCCAGATTAATATCCTCTTTCTTCTCATTTTAGCCAGCGGACTATTAATTTTAGGGGTTTTTTGTAAGAAAATACGCTTAATCCTGCTGATCATTCTATTTTTAGTTTTAGGAATGCTGCGTTTTTCTATTGTAAAAAAAGAAAGCTCTCCGCTCGCCTTGATTCTACAAGAAAATGAACATCTTCAACAGGAAATTTGTTTTACTGTAACAAATGTTTTCTCTGTGGAAGAAATGCGCTATGCTGTTGAGCTTGATTCCCTTGCCGGTTTCCCTTTGCAAGATAATATTATTCTCTCTTGTAGTGAAAAAATTCTTCCAGGCAAGTCTTACTGTTTGCTGGCAGAAATTTATCCTCTTGTGCGTGATCCGATTTTGGATATTTATCCCAATCGTTATTCCGCTATTGGTTATCAGCTTGGCAAAGCTAAATCTATTGATGCTAAAGATGTTAGAGATTATCTTGGTAGATTGCGATATAAACTGCTAAGTTCTTTAGAGATTAAATTGGGTGATCAAGCGGATTGGGCAAAAGCGTTACTCTTTGGAGAATCGGGTTTGAAACAGGAATATATAAACCAGCTAACGGAAGCTGGGATAATTCACTTGGTAGTAGTTAGCGGAATGCATATCTGGTTGATATATATGATAATAGTATCCTTTTTCAGGATATTTTTTAGGCGTGAGCTGGCAGAATTTCTTTTCCTGCCGTCAATTTTGTTATATGCAAGTTTAAACAATTGGGCTCCTTCCGTAACTCGTTCCATAATAATGATATCTATTGTTATTTTGGCACGTTGGTTGCAAAGCCCTGTTTCCGGAGCTCAAACAATGGCTCTATCTATATTTATCATCACTTTGCTCAGCCCTATGCAATTATTCAATATTGGACTTCAGCTGTCCTATATATCGATATTAGTTATTTTTTACGGTTTACCCCATTTTCGACTGTTCGCACAGAATAAAATATTGAACAATTCTGTTTATAAAATGCTGGAGAATATCAAAGAAGGGATATTACTTTCAACTCTGATATCAATAGCCATCACTCCCTTCACTCTCTATTATTTTGGCACAGCCTCTCTAAATGGTATAATTGGCAACATAATAGGCATTCCTCTTATGAGTATTATGCTACCTCTTTCTATGTTAGTGTTAATCTCTCCACAAGGATGGTATATAACCAAGCTATTTGTCCTTTGTTATAAAGCCCTTAATTCACTTTGGATAAGCTGGATCCAATTTTGCCATACTTTACCCTTCTCTTTATCTGCCAATTACTTATCGCTATATCAGGCTCTGGCTTTGGCAATTGTAATCCTGTGGTGTTTTTTGCTTATTCGCAGTAAATATAAAACAGCTCTTAAAACATTAATTCCTGCTTCTTTACTGGTGATGGGCTTTATGCTGATTCCCAATATTAATAAACAAGATGCAAGTATTTATGTTTTTAATTGCGGAATGGGTGATTGCACGCTAATCCGTTTTCAAGATGGTAAAACTATGCTGATTGATACAGGTGGAGGAAAAAACTTTGGAACTCCTGAAGCATTTGTAAATGAGGTAGATTACCAACAGGAAAGCTGGCTAAGCAAAAATCTGCTACCTTGGCTGGGGAAAAAAGGCATTAATAGAATTGACTATCTTATTCTCACGCATTTACATAACGATCACTGTGGGGGGTTGATAACATTGCTGAATCATAAAAAAATTGGGCATATTTTTGTTAGCGATGAAAGCGTGGAACAAGATTTCTGGAGCTATGCCCAAAAGCAAAAATACTTTGGCTCCGCTAAAATTCATACGATTAACGATACCTGCTCTTTCTTTATAGACAAGGCAAGATTGAAATTTCTGCATCCCGATAAAAATTATCTACCTCACAATGAAAATAATGCTTCGCTGGTTTGCCGTCTGGATACAAAAAAGGAAAGCATCCTTTTCACTGGAGATATTGAAAGCGAAGCAGAATTTTATTTGGTTGATAACTATGCTAAAGAACTGAAAGCAAACTATTTAAAAATCCCTCATCACGGTTCAAGAAGTTCAAGCTCCACGGAATTTTTAGAAGCTGTTTCTCCTCAAGAAGTATGGATAACTGCTCCTCGCAAAAATATTTATCGTTTTCCGCATCCAGATACTATGCAACGCATACAGAAACAACAGGCGAAGATTCTGTTAACCGGTAATGGCACCATTAGAAAAATAGGCATCCCTGCAAAAGAATGATGTAACTAAGCTATAACATATTGTCTTATAGCTAGAAAACAAGAGTATATGCAGCTGGTTGGAAAAATTGACTAAAAAATGAACTTGACACAAACTTAAAAGATGAAAATAAGTAGTTAAGAATAGAATGTAAGTAACGAAGGATATTAGATGCCCTCAAACAAGCTGAGAAACGAGTTGGAATTTTATACCAAGATTTGGGACTCAACTAATAAGTAAAATTTGGCAAGAGGGTAATAAGCAATGATATTATTAGTAGTAGCATAATAAAAAAAGAAGACATAGGAAAATGGCAAGAATACAATCTACAGGTAAATGTTGTTTTTGCTCAAGTACTTTTAATAAGTCAGCAATGACAAGGCACTTGAAATCCTGTAAGGAAAGAGAAGCAAAATGGAAGTCATCTTTGGAGAACAATGAAAAACATCGTACAAAGTTTTTTCATTTGTTGGTGGAGGGAAGATACTTGCCTGAATACTGGATGCATCTTTTAGTAAAAGCAAATATAACTCTGGACAAGTTAGATACTTTTCTAAGGGACATTTGGTTGGAATGTTGCGGACACCTAAGTGCCTTTACCATTGAGGATAGAACATTCACCTTTACACCGTTTGGGGAGTATGAAGAAAAAAGTATGAGAATTAAGTTGAATGAGGTTCTTTCTCCAGGAATGAAATTTTATTACGAATACGATTTTGGAACTACAACTCATCTTACTTTGAAGGTTATATCCGAAATTGAACTAAACGCCAAAGGCAAATTTATTCGGATTATGGCAAGAAATGATCCTCCTGAGAGAAACTGTGTAGTATGTGGAAAACCTGCTACTCAAGTTTGTGTTCATTGTATTAGGGAAGGTATGGGTTGGCTTTGTGATGAATGTGCTCCCAAACATAAGTGTGGAGAAGATATGTTGTTACCGGTAGTTAATTCTCCCCGGGTTGGAAAGTGTGGTTATACAGGCGATTAATAGTTAACAGCCCCTAAATATCACAACTAATTAACTATAGGCGTAAACCTCTGGTTGGAGTGCTGTAAATGCATTTTTAAACCGGAGGAGTGTTCATTTTATTGAGTCTGTGTTCTAATAAAATAATCGGAAAACCATAGTATACAAAATGATTCTCAGCAAATACAACAGGCATTATATCAATATGGACCTTGTTGAATAAGCTATCGCCAATGGTTGATGGGAAGTAATAATAATCGTCTTATCGCTAAAAAGGTGAAAGATTAAATCCATAACGCATTTAGCATTATCAATATCAAGATTGGCTATTGGCTCATCAAGAAGAATGACATCTGGATTACATAATACTAATCTTGCTATCGCTACTCTTTGTTTTTCACCTCCCGATAACAATTCTCCTCCCTCTCCCATAGTGTTGAACAAGTAACTTGAACTTGTATACTGCTGCATATTTACTTGAGACAATGCTGTTATTACATCCTCAATGGACTTGTCTGGAACCCCATAACGAACATTATCTATCAAAGGGATATTATACATAATATTGTTCTGAGTCAAGTAGCCAATCTTAGACCTAAGGTAGCTTGTGTCATATTCGCTTATGTCTATTCCGTTAAAATTTATTCTTCCCTTCTGAGGTGAAATTAATCTTACAATTAGGTTTAGCACAGTTGTTTTACCTTTACCGCTTTCACCTACAATTGAAACCTTCTCTCCTCGCCTCACTTTAAAGCTCAACGAGTTTATTACATTGGGGATAGAATCGGTTGCACCATAACTGAAAGTTACATCATCAAATTCTATAGCCGTTTGTGTCTCCAAACCAGCATAATTTGCTGTAGGGATATTGTCATTAACAATGATATCTTTATTCCTCTCAGTTTCAAGCAATGTGTTCTCTAATCTTTTATATGATACTAAAGACATTGCTATGCTGTTATAGAACCTTGCAATGTTAATAAATGGTGTATAAAAACGACCTAAATATTGAATAAAAACTAACAATTCGCCAACGCTAAGAACCTGCTGTTGAACTCTCAATATACCTACATATAGTAACCCTATTTTGACAATAATATAAACTCCATTAGTTAGTGGGAAAAGTGCAAGCGTTGCTTTCATACTTTTTACTGCTTGGTGGAAATACTTGGAGAGCAAAATAGAATATTGCTCCTCTTCTTTTTTCTCCTGAGCAAATAGTTTTACAAGCAGAAAACCTTTAATTCTGTTAATTGTTGTAGAGGTTAGATTGGACAAGTGTTCCCGTAAAAGCGTAGATATCTTAATTTGCTTATTTCCTATGCTGAAACTATTAAAAATAACTATTGGAATCGGGATTAGCATTAGTATTGAAAGTTCTGCTGATATTCTAAAGCATATAAACACCATTATAAAAACACTGATTAGATCAATTAGCAAACCATTAATAGGGCTAACGATTAAATTCCTCACATTTTCTACATCCGACAGTAGGTGTAAGGTCGTTTCACCAGATGTGAGAGTGTTAAGATAGGTATAGTTACTTCTTATTAGGTTAGAAAATAGCTTCTTTCTAATATCAAATGATATTCTCTCTCCGTTATAAGTTACGCAATATCCTCTTATTATTGAAACAAATAACGAGAACAATGATAGCAATAGATACAAAATAATTAATTGTGTTATTAGCGGAAGATTGGTGAGTTGTGTAATGATCTTGACGAATGGGTATATGATGTATTTTGTAAGTTCCGCACTACCAGATGAAATAGTATCAATTAGCATTCCAAACACTTGTTGGGGCAACACTGAGATTATCGCCTCAATAAGTACCAACAAGATAACAACAAAAGTAAAAGGCCGAAAAATGATTTTTTTTAACATAACTAATGCTGGGTTATGCTATACTATTTATTTGATGGGTGGTATTATAGGAATGGTAATTGATTCGCGGTAACAGGAATCATCATCTTTGTATTGATTGCAATCAGGGACAGCCATAACAATTTCTACTAATTCGACTGATGGACTTTCGAAAGGGTTCATATATTCTCCTAATTATTCTTTAATTATAGCCCGGCAATATCCTATCTTTGCTATACTACCTATATATTCATCAACAAAATCCTTCCTAAATAGTTCGTTTATCTTTAATAATCATCTACATAAATTTGTCAACCAAAATTGGAGGGATCCGTGAAAGGAAAAAGAAGTTCTTGACATAGAAATCAAAATAATAAGACTTAGTTTTTTTAAGATTTGTGCTGGGAATAATGTGTTTTATATGTGATCAACAATTATCATTTTTAGAGATTTTATTGGCGGGATCCTTGTTGCAAGGTTACAAGGTATGTGAGAACTTGAGTTGAATTTAAAACAACTTATGCTACATAACTACTTGCTACAAAGGAGAGAAAAGAATGTGAGTAAAGACATTTTCAGTGATAATGTCAACAATGGGAGTGATGATAATCATTCGTTCCGCAATTCAAAACTAGTGTTTTTTGTTTGGATAGTGCTTTTAGTTGGATTATTGGTAACTATATCACCACTTATTGCTAGTGAGCCTGGGGAAATATTAGGACCAGAATCAGGTTACATTGATCTCCACTGGCAAAGCGATGACAAGATAGTAGCCATACAATCGGAGAGTGAATACTATCCTGATAAATTACACTATACCCATGGTGAGATTGTCACAGTAAAATGGTACTCATAAAGTAGCTCCTAATTTATCCGTGTGTGGGCTCCCCACACACGGATGATACAGATAAAAACAGAAAGGAAAACTAATGACACATAAACGATTCAGGTATGATTATGTAATAGTCCTTCTATGCTTAATAAGCTCTACAATGCTGTTACCGTTAAACGCTGTCATTCTACCGGTAGCAATGGACGGATCGCAGCAATATACCAGTATCCAGTCCGCTGTTCAATCCTCAGCACATGGTGATACTGTGTTGGTCTATCCGGGAACTTATATGGAAAATGTTAACTACTCTGGGAAGAACATCACAATTGCCAGTCTTGAGCTTACTACTGGTGATCCATCCTACAGGCAGACCACTATAATTGACGGTAATCATAACGGTGCAACGGTTCGTAGTATTGATCCAATCTCCAATGCTGGACTATTCGGATTTACCATTATCAACGGAAGTGGTGTTGATCTAATATATGGGGGCGCTACCTATACCTGTGGGGGAGGTATTTATGTCAACTATGCCAGCTCGTTCCAATTAAACAGTTGTATCATTAATGATAACTATGCTTCTCTTACAGGGGGTGGGGTTTATGTTCGGAATGGGACAATTTTCATGAGCGACTGCCTTATAACAGGAAACTCATCAGGTAGTGGTGGAGGCATATGTATTGAGTATTACGGCACTATCGTCTTCGATCAAATACAACGATCTAGTGTCTTCGAAAACACTGCTGCTTTTTGCCAGGATATTGGAATCTTCAGTCCACGCATTGATTGCAGTATATACCTTGATACGGCGACGGTAAATCCACCTTCAGATTACTATATATATTTCAATAAAGGAAACGCAATAACACCTGGAAACTTACTAGTATTGGACGTTATTAATGGATACCGGACTGAGATCAATAGCGATCTCTTTGTATCGCCATTGGGTAGCAACAACAACGATGGCTTGTCCCCCGACAGTCCTTTAAAAACTATCATCCGGGCAGTACAGTTAATAGAAACAGATAGCCTGAACAGCAGGACCATTCATCTGGCCCCAGGGACATACTCATCTTCTGATGAACAATTCTTCCCTATAGGTCTGAAATCATATCTTTCCTTGGTGGGGGATTCTTTAAGTATGTCAGTACTTGAGAATATTCATTATCCTGTAACAGTAAATATTACATTTCTTACTGATGCATCTCTGTCTAATGTTATTATTGAGCATAATAATTACATACCCGCCAAAGTCATAGAGATCAACTTCTCTTTGAATACGATACTAAAGAATATAACTATAAATCCGTGTGAAGCTGTTTCATTTGGAGGTATTGACTGTGGCTCTAATACTTACATTCCTTCAACCTGTTATATGGAGAATGTTCAAATACTAGGGCAGCGAAGTAATAGACGAGTCGGAATCAATTTCAATGTTGTTGATGCAACACTTAAGAATGTAACAATTGATGGTTGCTATAACTATGGCTATGAAATCTATAACTCTTGGCCTATTCTGTATTCCAACGGCAGCATATTAAATATTGAAAATGTGAGTATAATCAACAACAGTATTCTTAATAGCAATTATTCGATTGTGTCTATCGGCATGTGGATAGACGCACTTCAAACGAAATTGTCCATAACTGATCTCCTTTTTGCCAACAACAGCACTGCGGGTGATTTTGCATTTGAGCTTTACAATTACCACAGCGAAAGAGGGCAAATATTAAACTGCACTTTTGCTAACAATACTGTACCAAATCCCTACTCACCTGTTTTGCTAAATGGAAATCTGCAAGTAGCGAATTGTATTTTTTATAACGATACTGTTGCATATGGTGAGATCAGTATGTATAATCTAACCAATCCGGAGCTCTTCCATGACATGCTGTTCCAGAACAATTTAATTAGAAACTACCCTGAAAGCGTGCATTATTCAAATGGCCAGTTTTTATTCAATGAATTCAATTTTTCTGCAAATCCATCATTTTGTAGTAATGACTGGTCGGACATCCTCAGTTACCGACTCGGTAATAGCTCGCCTTGCATTGATACCGGTATGGCTGATACATTGGGGCTTAATCTTCCGGCTACCGATCTCTATGGAAATCCCCGAGTTTATGGAAACTATATTGATATTGGATGCAATGAATATAGTGGATATGTTTCCAACCCTGATATCCCAATCCCTGGGGAGATTTCGTTTAAGTGTTATCCAAGCCCCTTCCAATCCAGCGTTACAATACTGATTGATCTGCTAAAAACTTCCAAGACATTGCTATCCATCTACAATATCAAAGGCCAATGTGTAAAAACCCTTAGCAATAATGTGTTAGAGAAAGGGGAGCATACCCTGATTTGGGATGGAACTGATGAACAGAACAGAAAGGTAGGCAGTGGAGTGTATCTGGTTAGGCTTTGTGCTTTGAACCAAACAACATCCATTAAGAAAATCATCAAAGTCGATTAATCTATTTACTTGTTAGCATAACTACACTAAAAACCAAATATTTACTTCAGATTACATTAATTGTGGGCATTCCGTCTGACCTTTGAATAAGATTGTTGCTCATAAAAGTTGACATAGATTGGT
>Ga0172378_10002063_pt1 | contig 18753 bp, 35 predicted proteins | sample GrowelOW332metaG_FD_119755 | JGI IMG/M metagenome (GOLD analysis project Ga0172378, IMG submission 119755) | Groundwater microbial communities from an aquifer near a municipal landfill in Southern Ontario, Canada - Pumphouse #3_1 metaG | ecosystem: Environmental > Aquatic > Deep subsurface >... | reverse complement strand
TCACATCCTTCGGAAGTACCAACGGTTATATCAAAATCGATCATGGTGTTGTGCGCAACAACTTTGACTTCCGCGTTCTGGTTATACTCTACTAGTTTTTCTATCAAGTCCTTAACAAGCATCTACACAAATCGCGCCATATTCTCGGAATCCTGTAACAATTCCTTTTTTCCAAGGCTTGCCGCACAAACGAAATTCAATCTGCATTCCCTTCTTGACAACGGATGGCTTTACTTCTGCGCCTAGCCCACGAATGGGACTGTCTTCGTACTTTGGAGAAGCTACTCCAGCATGTCCCTTTAACCAAACGGAATAAACACGGCGTTCCGGATTCGGCTTATTTTTAGGGGAACAAGCACAGCTTGGGCCGCAACACCAAGACAGTTTGCAATGGAAGCAATCATATTCCCATCTAGGTTCTCTAGGTTCTCTAGGTTCTTGTCCCATATTTATCCCACTTCCGCTTTAAAGGTTTCTTCCAACAAAAATTCCGGAAAACATGCTTCTACCAAGAAATCCCCAAAGTCGAGCGGCTTCCAACCAATCAAGATTAATCTTTGAAAGAGCAATGAGAAGATCTTCATATTCGATATAAGTCCTTCCGCACTCGCTTGTCTTCTTAAATGGGTAAAGAGTGTCTTGAACCAGGAAGTGTGATTCCTGACTTAGATCACCCTTATCTCTGGCGTCATGCGCGCCCTGAATGAATGCGACATAATCAACCTTCATGCCTTGTAATCTCCTTCACGTCGAATCCTTTTAACATGTCCAAGAGAACGGGGTCTTTATCCTGCCAGCCTTCCAACAGCCTCTCGGCTGCCTCAACTGGCATCTGCAACGTGATCTTCGTTTCCTCCACCAATTTGGAAAGCCTCTTATTGGCGGCATCCATCATTTTGTCCCTTTGGGGAGTTTCATCTTCTGGATAGTAGTTTACATAAAGCTTGTCGTTGGTGTTCCAGAACTTTCCTCCAAAACCAAGATTACCACAGAAACGATATTCGGTACAGACTTCCGTTGTTTCTGTGCAAACAAAAGCATTCCGCAAAGATTCAGATGCCCAGCATTCTTCTACAAGAATGTCATACACCTTATTTGCCAATTCAGGACTTAATTCTTTATTTTCCATATAATTTTGTACCTTCTTCACTTTCAATACCGATACATTACCATAACAAAACTAGTCTGTCAAGTTAGGGCTTAAAGTTTTTCAAGAAATTGAAAAGTGCGGTATTGGCCACATGTTTCACATATTTGAAATCGACAACCTCACCATTCTTGTCAACATACGAACCTATTGTTCCTTCTCCTTTGATATAGCGTATTTCTTCCCCGGTTCTCGAATCTTCTTTCTTAATGATTTCAACAGGTGGAAGTCCTTCAGGAAGCATCTGAATGAATCTAATAGGTTTTACGGTTCCGTGCGGAGCCCCTATATCCCAATGTTCTTCTTCGTCTAGAAAAGTAGAACCGAATTTATATCTGATGCCGATAAACGACTTGATTTCTGAATTATAGGCGGCAAGACTAAAATTTCTAGCATCAACTTCATATACTCCGCCATGTTTACAGTCTTCAATCTTGATCCAAGTTTCCATCTTCCAATTTCTCCTTTTCAAGGATTTCCTGCATCGTCAGTTTACCGTCACCTTTATAGAAATTGCTATGTCTTGGATTCCTGCACTTCTGACAACCACAGGATTTTCTATTCTTTTCAATAAGATGCGCGTAATGTTCCATCTCTTCCGGAACAGAATGATCACCTATCCAAGAATTACGAATAATCTTCAAAGCCTTCTTAAAGAACTTACGTTTTTGTTTCCTTCTAATTGCTCGGTCTTTCATTTTCCATCCTAAATTTCATCCACTATTGTCGGAATTCCGATATCCATTTTCTGAAGAACGGGATATGCGGATTCAGGACTTTCTCTATCCAAACAAAAACGGGGCATATAAAAATCACCGAAGATGTCTACATAAACGTCACAGATACATTCATCGTATTCCTCTTCTGAGATTTCAATCTTATCTTTACGGACATGGCTAAAAATACGGATTTGTTTTCCGTCTTTGATATTTCCGTATGGTTTTAAACCGCGAGAAAGCATTGTCATTATTCATGTCCAGTCTTGCTTGAATTTAGATCGTCCTGATATTTGGGGATGCAACGGATACCCCAGCGTTCAGGAATTCTATTACATGGGAAATGCTGAAGTTTATCAGAAACGAATCCCTTTTTGCAAATTTCACGTAAAAACATCAATCCGGCTTTAGTCCCCGTTTCAGTTTCAGAATAGATTAGGAACTCTTTGCCTTCTTTTATGCGCCTGATAGAAAAATCGTTCATTCTTTTCGTCTTAAGGTTCAAATCCTTCAGGAAAAACAGGAAGGTCTTCGATACGGTCTTTACAGAGAATCTTTTCATCTGTCATGGAAGTCCAAAGCCACCCGTCTTCTGTTTCTTTAACCTGCCATCCGTAAAGAGTCAATGCTTTAACGGTTCTTAGAAGAATCTGTTCTTTTGTCATAATATCAGCCTTCCTTTTGTTTCCGATGTCAAATCTATTGAAACGTTGCTTCTATCATTTCACCTGTGCCTTCACCGAAAATCAAGTCAATCATGTCCTTGCAAGACATATCTGGAAGCCTGACTGAACCGTCTTGTTTGATTTCAGCCCCTTCAGGAAGTCCAATGTATTTTGAAAGCACAGCGGCACAGATGAAGGAGTTAAGAACGCGTTCATATTTGATAACATCCAAAATCGGAAGTGCCTTGATAGGAAAATTGTCGATCATGTGCCCCATGTAATGAATAGGAAGAACACTATAAAAGAACTGGACATCACCGTAACAATAGCAACGGTTGTCATAAGGTCGTATAATTTGATCGAAACCATATTTCTCTTTTAGAATTTTCTGAAACAAAATGGTGGCGTCAAATACCTTTTGAAACCGGTCAAAGTTTTTCGAAGTCCCTTCTAAAATGATATCACGAAGGAAATACCAAGCATTACGTGTTGCCATGTCTTCAAATCGGACATTCAACATCGTTGCTAAAACAGAAAATCCATATTTTTCATAAACTTCACGAAGGAAAGAATAGCTGAATTCCTTGAAGCGAAGGATTTCTACGTTCTTGATATGGACATTTCCGATACCGCAGATAAAGGCTGTTTTCGGAGCTTTTACTTCAAAATGAAGAGGAATCGCACACCAACCGCTATCCGATCCCTTCTTAAATTTTCCGACCCAAACGTCATATTCTTCAGAGAAAAGAAAGTTCATTCAATTTCATCCTTTACCATTTCGAGATGTTTCAATTCAAATTCAATAACGGCTTTGTTCCATTTCAAATCGTTCATGTAGGGCTGATGGACGACACTGGCACCGCATTTACAGGAAAATCTTTCATGACCGCTACTGGTTCGGTCATAAGTGAAATTCCCGTGTTTGAAAGAGAATGAGTTGATGCCTTCCGTGTCTTTTGTCATGTTCTCAATCCTTAATAATGTCGTAGATCGGATAGAAGACGTTGTTACGGATCTCACCGACACAACGGTTATTCAGATGGTTTCCGGTATCAGTAGTGACATACTGAACATTAGGATTAGGTTCGGACTCGCTGATAACAACGACAGGGATCTTGATAACGACATCCCAATACCCGTTTCCGTAGCTTCCACGGAAGTACCCGAACTCCAAGGATTTCTTGTCATCGTTCAAACGTTGCAGAAGAACCATATCGACACCTCTTTCTTTTGATACCCATACATTACCAAATTATGCTTCCTGTGTCAATAGGTAGAATCTTTTTTTTGATAGATTTGAAATATATAGAAAAGCGGTCATTGAGGACCGCTACAAACCGGAATCATTATGACTACTTTAAAAATACAAAGAATGGCGAACGAAATCATCAAGGCAAGGGTTGAAGATGTCGTGAAGCGTATAGAAAAGAAAATAAACAACCCGTCCAAAAGGCAGGAAATGATCGAAAAGGTGGAAACCTATGACAAAACAAAAGACCCGAGAGACGACATAGATCTTCATGAAAGCGCTTTACTATATCCACAAGACGAGCTTGGGGATGAATATCAAGTAGGTAAACGGGAAGTAGATATCGACTGGACGAGCCACGCGCAATACCGTTCCGATCTAAGGGATGTAAATCCGGATAAGGTCACAGACGCGATCTTAGACCTTGTAGAAGCCCACCCTTCAATGAAGAATCACGACAAGATAAAGCTGGTAAAACCATTCGGAAAGGTCGTTGTAGATGTTGACGGAAGGCTGCCTGGGGATGTTGAAGCGGATGTGATTACAGTTATGAACTAATGTACTTAGTTCTTGTCTGTTTAAAACGGATTGTCAATCAGAATAATCCCTACCGATGATTGATACGCCTTCCTGACTCAGATAGATTTTCCCGTCGCTAGCCATCCGGCAAGAGTTTATGATTTTGTGGATTTCGCCAAGTTCTTGCCATGCATAGCCGCTGTCATAAGAATACCGATTATCTCCGTAGTCCCATTCATGGTTGTAAGTCTTTGCGTAGAGCCTATCCATTTCTTTTCTGGCCTCTTCTATCGTTTGTAGCCTTTTGATAGGGAAAAAATGACCTAGCCAAGATTTGTTTCTAGCATCAGATTTGGCATTGTGATTATTCATATATTTCAGAATCTTCTTTTCAGACTCCTTCTGACGTTCTTCTTCAATTTCAGCGATGCTAGCCCTACAAAGTCCTATGACTTTATCAGCATCACAACATACCATGCTTTTCAACACATTCGAATCTTTCATTACTCATCATCCTTTCCTAAAATCTCGTTCAAGTCTTTTACTGTAGATTTAACTGCATCAATAGTTTCACTTTGATATTCAAGTCTAGCCTGTTCTTCCGTCAAACCGGATTCATATATTTTATACGCCGCAGAATAGGTTTCATTACTGACAAAATCAAGTTCACTGAATCCATTGAGAGAATATCCGATTAGTTGTGCAAACTGTTCCCTGTCTTCATTACTGAAATCTAGCATTGAAAGCTTACATAAGTCACAAAGTCCATTTGCTTTGCAAAGCATCAAAAGATGTTCAACGATCTTGTTCGAAAGAAATCTTGGCTTTCCGTCTTTGTCTTTATATAGCGGTTGAATAGGTTGTTTCATATTATCTCCAATAGGTAGCCAAAACGGGTCTTAGCTGTAGCTTGGTTTTGTTGTCGGTGAAAATTTTGAAGTATTCGCAGATGTCTGAAACGACAAGCGGAATTTCCGGAACGATTATCTTATCCAATTCTTCTTGCGGAAAGTTTCCGAATCTGTTATCTAAAACTTCACTGCCGAAATAGAAAATACCGTGAATTCTTTCTACTGGATAAAGATGTTCTCCTGTTTTGGAATACATCCAAAATTGCTGATAGGGGTAATATCCGTCACGTAGGAACTGAACTGTGTCTTTCATCGGTTTCTTACCGCTATCCCTTTTCAGATAGTCTTCAATATAATCGATACCGTCATCTGTTCTTTGATTCAAAGGCCAGCCGTCTCCGATAATAATAGTATTTTCCCACGTTTCAGCGTCATAGAAAACCAAGTCTTGAAGAGACAATTCCGGATACAGATTAAAGGCAAGATGATTTATCCTGTGTCTATCTTCGTTATTCCTGTCTTGTTCTATAATCCAATCTTGGAACTTCTTTAGTTCGTCTTTGCCGACGAAAAGATTGTTCAAGACATCCCAATTGATTCTTGTATCATTTTCCGTTAGGTCTGTAATAGCCCAACCGATTTTCTTGTGTATTCTGATTCCCATATTTAAATTCCTTGTCTAAATCATTAAGGCAGTGTTACCCATGATCCTATTCTCATAGAAAACCAAGTATAACATTTCCAAGGTTCCGGTGGTTCTGGGAGTCTTTCCATTGACCACAGCTTAAAGAATGCATTAGTTCCGTTGCCATAAGTTACAACATGGACAATCGCGACAGGGGCATTTGTAAATTCCCAAAATGTAGCGAATCCGAAATAGTTGGTTTCTGTTTCTTTTGCCCTTTCATACCGGATGGTTTCTATATAATTACTGTAGGCGATAGGGATAATGGGTTCTGAAAACAAAGATGTTGTCAGGGCGGCGATAAGGCCGATGATGTAAACTTTTTTCATTGAGGTATTCATAATTTATCCTTTGATTAGATTGAAAACACAGAACCAAAACAGGTAATACAGAAGTGTAAGGATTCCACATACGAAAAGACAAAGCCTGTGGTTAGGAAGTTCTTTTTGAATAAAAAATTCAGGAGGCCACTGTCTGCGTTCTTCCTTTTCAATATGATGAACGATTCCATAGATAGTAAAGAAAGGAGTAATACAGGTGCAAAGTAATAATACAAATATGCAACTTACATCACAGGAATAACGTTTTATTTTCTGCAAAGCCGGATTCTCTTTGTAAAGCACTTCGTTCATTTTTCTCCTTTAGTGTGAACAACCTTTGTTGAGGTAGTTACAACAGTTTTGGGGAGTTCTGCTATCGTTTTCCTCTTCTGAAAAATCATCAGAATAATTCAAGAACTTGTTACAACCAAGACAAACAGGATCGTCTGCATAAACTTCTGGCTTCTCGAAGTAAATCATTCCTCTTTTGAACGGCAATTCTGGACATCCCAAAAATAGATGAGGTCCAAAATCTTCCATCAAAGACCAAAGTTCATCACTATATAGTCCAGATTTCTCATCATAGTTCATGGACTTAAGACGCCACGCGCATTCTCTTTTGAGTATTTTCTTTCCTTGTTTTGTTAAGAAAACATACACGACATCGTTAACGTTTATCTTTTTCATGTTTTCACCACCTTTCTTTCTTTTTCCTTTTCTTTTTACAACGGCAAAAACCTTTTCGGCTTTTGAATGCAAACACTTTAACAAATCCCTTCTGCCTTGTCAAGTGCTTGTATCGTTTTTTCATGCGCCCGCAGGGGGCGCAACAGGAAAAGGAAGCGAGAATTAAAAGCGCGTTTTGTTTCAATTCATGCGCCCGCAGGGGGCGCAACTGTGATTTTGTCTGTATTCATCGGCTTAACGTGGTTTCAATTCATGCGCCCTTTACAGGGGACAACTGTTCAAAAAGTGATGACGTTCACCAAATTTGAACGTTCACGGTTTCGTGAACACGGATTCATCTGTGAACACAAATTACTTCGTTCTGAAGAAATCGACGATATCCATAGTCGTGGCTACGCCGGAAATCAGTCCAAAAAGTTTGCTTTCAAAAGTGCTGACCTTAAAATCAACTCCTTGTGATTGGCAAATCGCTTCTGCAAGAATCATGATTCCCACAAAAATAACAGTTCTCATTTAGTCCCTCCACTTTCCGATGGTTTTTAAAAAGGCTTCCGCTCGTTGGTGTGCTGTTGCGCAAATCAAAACTGCCCCCTTAAAAGGAGACTCGGTGTCAGATCTTACAACTTCCATCAAAGCCTCTGTGTAAAAATAATCGCCTTCTTTTTCAATCAGCCATTTCTCGGCTTCGTGCATGGCATTAAGATCATCACAGTAGTCTGGGAAGGCATGCAATTTACCATTAACCTCCATCCACCACTGTTGCGAAGCTCCGGTATCGTCATCTTTAACGATTACAATTTTCCACCCGAGAAATTCAGCAATCGCCTTATTTATTTCTTGGTATATCATATCCAATAGCCTTTGATTTTAATCCTCAACCGAAATTCTGACATGTTAACCCTCTTTCCCTTTCAATACAGACACAATAGCAAATTCAATCTACCTTGTCAATCACAATAATTATCATGTTCCTGCTTGAGATGGGAAATCGCGTCATCGAAATTATGGAAGATAATGGCAGAATGGTATTTAAGCCAAGGAGAAATTTTCATATCATTCGGACAAACAACTACGACATATTTCCCGTTCATCCAAGCATACAATATTTCCATACAGGTTCCGACACTGGGTTTGGGGAAATTGACAAAGAGGATATCGGATTCAAGAATATCTTTCTTGTCTAATTCCACAATTTCTTCTACGCATTCATCTTCTCTACCTCTGTAATCCCTATCCATCGGGTCAACACAGTCTTTAAACTTCGTCTTTAGATAAGTTCTCCAATCCCGACATTCTTCATCTGTACAGCCGTTAATCGGACCACACAAATATACCTTCATTTATTTCTCCTTGTTTGTACTTTTTACAAATTTTGAAAAGCTTTCCATTTCTCAAAATTTTCATCCCAATTCCTTCGTAGAATTTCCCTTAGAACCTTCCAATCCTGTTTAGAATAATTCCCGAAGAAGATACTGGTATCCTTATCGACATAAGTTTCAACAAGCTTTGGGAACCCCTCTTTCCGGATGAAGCTGATATCAACACAAAGGTCCATTCCTTTCAGTTTAGGAGAAATCATGCGAAGCACCATAACCCTTACACCGTCGATGACGTTTTCAAGGTTGTCTGTAATCCCATACAGTTCCACGGCTTCAATAATAGCTTCGTCAAGGCTTTCCGATGTCTTTTCTTTAAGGCTTTCAATCCCTTCAATCAAGTCCTTCTTAAAGCTTTGGTATTCATCTCCGAAAACCTCTGTCAAAGAAATCCTGTTTGAAACTGAATTCTGCTTAACAGAAGTGTTTCCGTTTACGGATTTTGGAATACAGGGAATAAGAATCGGCTTGCACATTTCATCCATCTGCATACAAACAAGCAAGGCATTGGTTCGATCCTCTAAAAGTTCTGCCCGTCCCATACCCTTCTTAGGGTCTGCGAATTTCGGAATGTAGTTGGTAATCTTTACACTTTCCTTCCCAGAGAATCTACGGAAAGGTCTTCCGATTGTCTGAACGGCAAGGGTAATGCTCGATCCTGAACTTGTGTCATGCAACCTGCTACAGGGACACCAGTCCGTACCTTCACGGCCAAGCATACAGGTAACAATAACATCATACTTGGATTTACCCCCGTCTGAAGACTTAGGTTCACATAGAAGTTTAGCCTTGTTCCTGTCTTGTGTGGACTGCGTTACAAGATCCAAAACCCTTGACTTCGGAATAACCTTGTAAATGGCTTTCAATAGGTCTTCAAGTTCCTGTTGGCCCCCGCATCTCCACTTGTTGCCTGTCGCAGGAATGACAACCATGTGCTTCTTGTCGGGCTCAGCTTTGATATTGGCAACGACTTCCTTGATCGGATCGCCGACATATTCCTGATATTCAATACCGAAGTTTTCAATGCCCAAGGTATTGAAGTGTTCAATCCAATCAAGATAGTAGGTTTCGAACTTTGCCTTGGCTTTCTTCGACAACATCAAACCCCTGTCACCCCGATAGGGTGTGGCCGTTGTAAGACAAAGCTTACTGTTGTTATCCTTGGAAGAAAGGAAATAAGAACAGGCTTTTCCAAGATTCGTCTTGATCTCGTCAATAACCACCATCTCGGTATCCGAATATTCATCTCCGTCTTGATCATAGACACCGCTGATATGGTGGGCTTCATCAATCCGTAGGGTAAGGTTCTTTGCGGCTTTAGCTTTCTCAGCGTCATTCAGTTCGTTCCAAACCAAGCCGAAAGACATATGAGTCGTAATGGCAACCATATCAGTAACGAGACTGCCGCCTCTGGTATTCCTTGCAAGGTTCTCCGGGCTTTCCAGCAACCAAGCCTTCAGGCGTTCCTTAATCCCTACGCTGGTTTCATCGCAGAAGTTATGGCTTACCTTCCAGTCATATTGTTTGCCGTCAACCTCAAGGGTCAAATAGGAGCGTTCTTCATCTCCGATAAACCCGGCTCCGATATGCTGTTGCGGCACCAAGATAAGTTGCTTCTGTTTCCAGTTGCTTGTAACGATGTCATGGACAGACAAGGAAACTTGAAGAATCGACTTGCCGCTACCGCAAAATGCAACGATCAGGGAAAAGCGGGAATCCTTAAGCCGGTCATAAGCTTCTGTCTGCCACCAACGCAAAGACTTAACTCTTTGAGAAGGGATGGTCAAATACTTAGGATCACGGTATTGTGGGTTATGCCCACTTACGGATAACGCACTGATTTTTGAAATCATCTAAAAGACCTTTCTGTGTTTCAAACAGAAGAACGATATCAAAATCAGGAAGGATTGTCAATCATCTTATTTGGGGAATATGAATGGTACTTTTTTAGGTAACAATCTAGGCATAATTTCATTAATCGCTTTTTCACAAACAAATTTATCTCCGACAATTTTAATTTCGCCATTCGTAAAAGATATTGTGACTTTTGAATTTTCATCAGGAGTCAGTTCTCTTCTGATTTTCAAAATTAATTCTTTTGTCATTTCATCAGTAATCTCTTTTCCCGTATTTCTAGTATCTTGGAAATTAGTGAAAGATGTTTTGAAATTAATCATTTTTGCCCTTTTTTATGGGAACCAATGAGGTGCCAGTCTTCTGATTTTCAAATCAAAATCCTGATCATATCTATGGTCTTCCTTGTTAGTAAGATAGTAAAGCACTCTGTAATTTTTAGTGTTGTGGTTTGGTTTATACCCTTCCTTCGCGAAAGATAGAAGTTCTTCCTTTTCATTAGGTGGAAGTTTTTCTTCAAACCAAGACGGGTTAAGTGCCAGAATTTTTCTCTTAAAGAAAGAGTCAAAATACTCCGATGTGTTGTTTACCAAAATATTGAAAATCATACCATAAAGTTCATGTCTGGCATCTGGTCTCTGTTCTCCGTTTCTGGCCGATTTTGTCAACTCATACTTTATTTCTTCCAAACAAGCACCTTCTCCTATAATCCATAAAGGATTAAGATTGAGAATCCTTTGTCTAAATTCTGCATCAAATAATTCATTCCCCTTCTCTAAGTAATCAGAAAGTCGAGGACTTGAAGACGGCTTCTTTTTCCCAAGTATAGCAAGCCTCATCAATTCCTGTTTCTCTAGGCTGAACGGGACGACGGAAGCCACAAGATTTTCTTGGCAAAAGAATGCAAGTTCTGGCATCACTTCTAACAACTTCCTTTTTTGATAAGGTAGAAGTTCTCCTTTAATTAGCTTCTTCTTTTGCACACGGAACCAAGCTTCAATTTGTTTCGTTTCTTCGTCTTTCATTTGTCAGCTTTCTTTTTCGGCTTGAACCAATCTGGACGCAGGGCGCGAATTTCTGCATCAAATTCAGGATCGTAAGCGGAACAATTATAATGGGTATAAGAATATAACAGTCTCCCAATTTTTGTTTTTAAAGAAGGTTTTTCAATGCCCTCTTGCGCCATCAACAACAAAGAGTTTTTTCTTTCTTTACAGACATCCAAAGTGGTAATGAACCATGACGGATTGTTTTTTTTAATTTCAATTACAAATTCTTCGTCATATTGTTCGCCGCGCAGATAGTTTTGAAGACATGCTCCTATCTTTGTTTTTTGTGATGGTCTAGGTAGACCGCTAATCGCCATATTTAGAAGTATTTGCTTGTTTTTATAAGAACGGCTTTGTTTTACAAACCAATCTTTCCTTAGAAAACGAATAGTTTTAAAATATGGCTTATATTTATTACGGTTCCAAAATTCCATAATTTGAGGATTATTCAAAGGGAAATCTCCGCCATCATTCGCTATTTTTAATATTTCTTGAATCAGTAAGAAATTAGAATGCGAAACTGAACAGCCGCATCGCTTAACCCGTTTTTTCGGCAGAAGAGACGGAGAAATAGACCTTATTTTTTCTACAAATTTTTCATCAATTAATTTTCCATGAGTTGTCAATTTCTTAAATAATGTATAAAGACTCTTGTCTAGTGTTTTTACATCTCCCCCGCTTCCTAGTATTTTAATTATTTCATTTTTTCTGAGAGTCATTAAATCTTTACGAGACAACAACCATTCTGGACGAATTTTCATAATCTCTTGATAAAAAATTTCATCAAAACAGTTAGTGTTCTCCCTAGTATATTGTCTAAAAACATTACCTAATTCATCTTTCCCATTTGGCCTTGGTCTTGGAAAACCAAGTTTCGCCATCTCCAATAATTTCTTTTTTCTATTTTTTGCAATTTCAAAATGAGTTATCCAGTCTGGATTCGCTAGACTAATTTCATTAGCAAAAATAGGGTCATAAGAATCACTTCCGACCAAAGTGTAACGCCTTAATATGGAACCAAGTTTTGTTTTTTGCCTTGGCATTGGATCTCCGCAATGGGCCATTTTCAAAAGTGTTTCCTTATTATGTTTAAGAATATCTGACTGAAAAACAAACCAATCAGAACGAAGTTTTTTTAATTTATCAGAAAATTCAGCATCATAACATTTGCTTTTTAAAATAGTATAAGTAGAGAGAGCTGTGCCAATTTCAGTTCGTTTGCTAGGCCTTGGAAGTCCCTTCCTTGCCATTTCTATCAAAACCCGTTTGTTCTCCGCCACAGTATCCGGAAGTTCAAAGACAAACCCTGCTTCTGTAAGTTTCTGAATTTGTTTCTTTGTCAGCTTGCCGTCACGGAAAGCCTTACGTTGCTTATTTGCCCAGCCCTGAATTCTTTGTTTTTCATTCATTCCGGATATTCCTTCCTAAACCAATCAGGCCTTAATTCCATTATTTTATCTCTAAAAGATTGGTCGAACGTAGATGCGTGTCTATCGGAAGCATAACACAGTAACGGTCTCCCCATAGGGTGCTTTCCTCTTAATGGTTTCTCCTTACCACTTCTAGCCATCTCTATAATCTTCAGTTTATTTTCTTTTACGGTGTCTTTAAACCAATCCGGTCTCATGCGTTTTATTTCTTTTGTAAATAAAGGGTCTTTTGCGTTCTGTATTTTTGATGTGTATCTACAAAGTGCGTTTCCCAAATCCGTCCCATATGGGGGACGTACATCTCCATTTTTTGCCATTTCTAATAGTTTATCTTTTCGAATTTTAGCGGTATCGATAAACCAGTCTGGACGTAAAGACATAATTTTTTGATGGAATTCTTTATCATAACATCCATTATTGGGATTGGTGTAATTTTTAAATTGATTTCTAAGAGAACTTCCTGTTTTAGGCTTGGGGCTTCCTTCTTTCGCCAAATCAAATAATTCGCATTTATGTTGAACCGATGTCTTAATTGGTTCAAGTCTAAAACCAGCCTCTCTAAGTTTTTGAACTTGAATCAGTGACAATTTACCCTTTTTATAAGCCATTCTCTGTCTATTTTCCCATTCTTTTATTCGTTTTTCTATCATTTTCACATCGGCACCTACTGATTCTTGTAGAAGACAAACGTTCCCATATCGGTTTTTCCCGTCATACTGTATTCGTAATTGACAATCTTGGTTTCCCATTTCTGTAGTTCCGTAACAGGTATTTCTTTCTGAATGGATTGCAACAAAACATCCGGGTTGAATTTCCTCTTGCTTCTTGGGTCATTAAGCATGACGTTTGCAAATACCACCGTATACCCCGGACACCTGAGCATTGTTGCCGTCAACATTTTAATGGCATTCTTATGATCGGCAAAGCTGGTTGTATCGAGATAGACGAGTCCGGGATTAAACCTATGACTACAGATAGCTTCATTCCAGTCCCCACAAATCCAAGTAGCCTTGGGATGACAGGTTTTGTTTGCGTTGATGATGTCCGAGTCTCTATCCACACCGACAAATTGAGACTCTGTTATTACACCTGCTTCAATAAGCTGAACAATTTCAGACCCAGAATCACGTCCCTGTAAATTGCAAAGAGTCCAATAAGATCGGTTCTGAGGAAGATGCTGATTTCCTGTAAGGCTTCGGAAGATACGGATGTTTTCCAACCTTGCCTTAATCTTGTGGATGGATTTGTTATACCCTAGTTTCAAAACTTAGATCTTTCCTTTAAAACCATACTTTATCAAAGACTGGGAATATTGTCAAAATATTATCAAGTGGTCATTCTGGGTTTACAGGGTATGCCCAATAAACAATATCTTCCCAGGTATTTGGTCTCTCTGCCCAACATTCTCCCGTGTGCCAACAGGTGTCATGTAACCAAATCCCGTCTTCCATATTCTTGTTCCTAACAGCCACCCATACCAAAACATCGGGTTTAGGTAGTTTCTGATCGCTTCTAATCCATTCAAGTTTGTTTTTCATTTATTTCCCGAAACCTACTTTAACAAGTTTTCCCGAAGTCTGTTTGGCATCCGCTTCTTTTTGCAAGCCCGACAACAGTATTTCAGAAGTAACGGCGGTGTCGAGATAATACAGACGTTGCCGAACGGTTCGGAAATCTCCCGGAGTCAGGGTATTGATTTGATCCAAAGCCGCTCTCGTTTCTTTTGTAAATTCTGTGTTGAAATTCTTAAACAGGCGTTCCCAGAATTTCTGTTTTCCGTCATTGGTCAAGTCGTAGAATTCCACCTTAAAGGTAAACCTACGGATAGCCGCTTTATCCACTCTGTCTTTACAGTTGGTAGCGGCAAACATCACGCCTTCAAAGTTTTCCATACACCTTAGGATTTCATTAACTTGGGTAACTTCAAAACTTCTGGCGGCATCTTCCCTTTTGGCAAGCAAACCGTCAAGTTCATCCAAGAAAATGATATGGTCTTCTTTTTTGGCTTTGTCGAAAGCTCCCTTGATAGAGGCTTCCGTTTCACCGACATACTTACCCAAGACATCGGAACCCATAATGACATCAACTTCTTTGCCGGTTTCCCTGCCTACATATTTGACAAATTCAGTTTTACCGGTTCCGGGGTTTCCGGTTAACAGGATATTCATTCTAGGGGCATCTGGATCTTTATCTTTGGCTTCCTTAAACTTTTTAACGGCATTGACGATCATTTTAAGGTCTTCGCTTGTATTCAAACCTTCCAAGCTGAATCCGTTATTTCTGTTTGGATTAACAACAGATGCTTTCTGTTCTTCTTCTTGTTCTGTTTCCGGTTCGGGTTCCGGAGGGTAAACATAGTAATAGGTTTTATTGTCGTAATCGCATAATGGATGAAGTTTCCCCGTAGAACAGAAAACTTTAAATTCTTTATCGCTCTTAGGGTTAAAGTCAAATGTGGGATTATTTAGCAAAAGGCCTTTATCAACAAGGAATTCGCAGATTCTTTCAGACTCATAAAAGATGAGTCCACAAGTAATTCTACAAATTCTATTGGACTTTTTTCCCACCGAATATCCGTATCTACTGAATCCGAAGTGATTATGTTTTGCCATACCCTTAAACAAGTATACTTTTTCCGTTAGATTCAACTGTATATTGTTTGGAATCCCCAAAAGGACTTTAGTGAAAACAACAAAGAATATGTCGATGAAACACTTACAAGTGAAATCGATATCTTCATAAGATTTTGCTTTCCTGTCTTCAGGATTGACTTCGTTATATAAGAACAGAATGTCTTTATTCGAAAAGAAGTGTTCAAAAATAGGTGACAGATGGATATTCGAACTGTATTCTGAATTCTGTACTTCTTCTATAAGGTTAATGACAAAATAGATGGCACTACTAAAGACACTTGGTTCGAATTTTCCCTTCTCCTGACAATTCAGAACCTGATCAGTATACTTTTTAATCAAAGAAGAAATTTCCATTTTTAACCGTCTTTCTCTTTCATTTATCTAGTCGGATGTTATAAGAGTAACGCTTTTGGCATTGCTTTTCTCTTCAAGGAACCTTGCATAACTGAAGTATACGTTGTTCTTTTTCTGTAAGATGATTTCCTGATTCCAGTCATGTATCTCCACAATCCGATAACAGGCAAAGCGTGTACGTCCGTCTCCGAGGTAGGAATCCCTATGCCATTCCACGGCAAGATTATCTCCTACCTTCAGCGACTCAAAGTCTTCAAGCGTTAGAATGTGTTTGAGAACTATCATATCGTTTCTCCTTTACTTCGTCCAAGCGTCTTTCTGATTGTGCTTATCAAGAAACGACCGAGCTGGACATGTGCGATCCTCAAAAAAAGCGCAGTCAAAAAAAGGTTCTCCGTTTCGTTCTGTCATGCACGGCCCACCTACCTGCTGATAGATGCGAATCATTTCACGCATCTTGTCACAGGCTTCCTCAACTTCATCTGTCGTAACACATGCCCCTTCAACGAGTGTCCATCCGTTATGGCAGTCCAAACCGCAAAGTTCATGTTTAGAAACAGATGCCAAGTCACAATCACGACAATCACAAATGGATGCTTTATAGACTCTTCCATCGGTATGCGTGTAATACCTGCCGTCTTCACCTCTTTGCCCGCGTTTCGGATAGTTTTCCATATCAATTCCTTTCTGTTGTCCGGAGTTATGATGTAAAAATGTTGGGAAGCAGTGGTGGCGGCATAGGTCTTGTCATCACTTCAATCCAATCACACATAAAGTTTCTGACATCCTTGTCATTTGAGGCCACAAGGGCCTTTTTAAGGCTTGCGAAGAAGACCTCACCGTCTAGAAGGTTGTTGGGGAGGAAGCCCTCACAGACCTTCCTAGAGGCTTCTACGTCGTCGATTTCCCAACTGCAACTGTATCGTAGGTATTTGTATTTCACATCTTCCCCGCCCAAATTCCACGTTCATCAAAAGGATTTGGTTCCGTGTACTCTTTATCCTTGTTGTCACAATCATGCCGAAAACTATTGAGATCAGAAAGATATTCCGCCTCTTCCAGACGGATGTCAAGAACATCATACCAATCAAAGAAAGTATCGATTCCCTTCAGAACGCAGATATTGTTCCGGTTGGCAAAGATGAAGTCTCGAATGGCATCCCGCCAGCAACTGTCATGGTAGCTAAGGATCTTCATCTCACCTACGATGCGTTTCCCGTTTTCGTCAATACGTTCCTCTTGAACCGCAACATAAACGTAGTTATCGGGGGCGTAGATATACATATGATGGACCTCATACTGGTCTTCATCCTTTGTATTGAAGTCAAATCCGACATGCATCATTTTCGGCGATTTCTCGTTCCGCTGGCCTTTCCCGCCAATCTTTTCGAATTCCCGACAAATGATATCGCTAAGGATGTATTCAATCATTTCTGCACCTCTTTCTTGGTTTGAAGATGATGGAAGATTAGCATATTCAGTTGATAATGTCAAGAGGGTGTTTTTTATTTGTAGAGCCTAAGAAACTTGAACATCTTCGGGTATTCTTCTCTCGGTTTGAAGGCAATTGCAACTTCCATTCCACCCAAAGCCGATTCTGTAATGATGACATTATCTTCGATAACCTTAGCCTTCTCGAATTCCGTATCATTCACTTTGCAGATGACCTTATAGAAGGTGCCAGCAAGCCATTTCGAAACCTCAGGGGTGTCCCTGAACCTGTTATTACAAGCAACACTGGCATGACAGGCAGATGTTATCGCTAAGCCAATAGGAACACTTTCCCTAACAAGAATGTACATCTTCATAACTTACCTCTAAATGTCTCCCGAAACCGTATTGACGCTACCTCCGATATTCTGACATTCAACGTCCCCAGAAGTAGGAAACACAGAACCCTCCACGTTTCCGCAACGGATATCCCCTGATGTGGATTTCAGATTCCCTTTGACATTTCCTTTTACATTGATATCCCCGGAAAGAGTTGCTACACTTTCGCACTCGTCCATATCGACCGAATCCGCATGATGGTTCCCGACGAGGGCTTGGTCTCGGTCATTAAAATCACGGACAAGCAATTCGGCGATATCGTTAACATTATTGGCAGAAAAGCCAAACCGCCACCCAAAGCGCCATTGCAACTCGAACTGTTTTAGACCAAAAAAGTTGCGGAGGTGACATTATTGCGCCAAAAACCTTAGTTCTTTCCCTCTCTCTTTTCTTTGTAACCGTCTCACAATAAAGAAAATAGAACTTCAATACTGTTCCCGATTCTCAAAGAGCATCAAATCACAACTGTTCGTTTATCTTCCTTACCTTCATCTTTTGAGTCCCCCGATATTATGATCCACATAATCCATAGCTAATGCTGAATATTCATGTAAACAGCCAAATATCCAAGAAAGAAACCAAAATACAGACATCAGAATTATTCTTACAAACAAGAGCAAGGCAGTGACTATAAATTTCATTGGTTTTCCCACTTTCTACAACTGTCGGTTTCTTTCACAATGAATATTTCTCCGTCGTCATCACAGCAACAATATCCTTCTTTTTTTCTAATGACAGACTTCGTAAACCAAAGGCACTTGGAACAAGAAAAGACTTCCTTTCTCCTGTCTTCGTATTCATCACAGCAAATGACATCGAATTCAGATTCATCTTTAGGCATCCAGATATTACCTGTTGATGTCCAAAAAAGAGGGATTTCAAACCCGCAAAAAGAAAGTGGTTCTATTTCTCTGAAGAAGTACCCGTTATGATGTTGTGGTTCCTGTGGAAACGGATAGCTTGAAAGATAGATGCCCGCTGTTTTCTTACAGAAGATGATTTTAGACCAAGGGAATAATATTTGCATTACAATACCTTTCAAATTCGATAGACGGACTGACATTCAGACAACACCATGACTGTTTTCCATACTTTATTTACGCCACAAACAATCCCGTCAACAATCCTGACAACATGGACTGGACTCATAAGGTCTCCGTATTTTTCCGAATGATTGATATTTGTGACGAACCTTATTCTTTGGCCGTCTTTTAATTCAGAAAGGTCTTTAACTTTTACCATAATTTGATGACCTTGGCCTTAATATGAAGATAAACGCTTTCTTCATTGTCTTTCTGCCACTGAACCCATTCTTTAAAGTCTTTCTTTCGAAGTGCCTTAACCTTGGCTTCTATAGGGTGTCTTGCCAATACTTCTGTATAACAATA
>Ga0172378_10002060_pt1 | contig 18767 bp, 2 predicted proteins | sample GrowelOW332metaG_FD_119755 | JGI IMG/M metagenome (GOLD analysis project Ga0172378, IMG submission 119755) | Groundwater microbial communities from an aquifer near a municipal landfill in Southern Ontario, Canada - Pumphouse #3_1 metaG | ecosystem: Environmental > Aquatic > Deep subsurface >... | reverse complement strand
GAAACGAATTTCGGTACGGCAACGCTTACTGCTGCCGACAAGGAAAGCGGATACAGTGTTAAATACCAGGAATCATCTTACAGCTTTACCGAAAGTATAAACACGACGACAGAGCATACGTTTACGGACGGAGATACGCTTACGCTTACGCTTACGGCCACGGACAAGGCAGGAAACGTGAGTGTGCCTGTTACGGTATCGTATATCATCGACCAGAGTACGGATGAGCCGGTTGTCTCACTGAGCAATGCAAGTATGGCAATAAAGAGTGCAGACAGCATCAAGAACGCTTATACCAACAGTGCGTCCGTTACGAATATATTCGGGACAGCAAGCAACAATAAACTGCTCGGGACGGTCACCGACGACGACGGGATAGCTTCCATCAGCATTGCATACGACACAGCGTCCGACGGACAATATGCAAATACAATTTATAAAAATGATGCTGTCGGCGGAACAACGTCGTTTACCATCCCCAATGCATCATTCAATGAACTTCCGGAAGGTCTGTATTACCTCAAAATTACCGTTGCAGACAAAACTCAGGCTACCTCATACGCTACGTACGCAGGCAGTTACTTTGCGGTTGCGGTAGACAACGGCGGGCCGGCGTTCAGCAGCGTGACTCCGGCAAACGGCGGCTATTATTCTTCATCAAAGCCGCTTACCGTTTCCGGAACAGTTACCGACAGCAGCGGCGTCGTAACGATTACGACGAACAGCGGGAATGGAACGGGAAGTCCGCAGGTAAGCCTTAAGATCGGCAGTACGACGGCATTTACGCTGGCCGATACCGTAACGCCGCCTGCAGCGGACGGCAGCTATGCAATAGTATATACTGCAGCCGACCGGTACGGTCAGACTTCATCGTATGAAATCGACTATATGGTGGATACCACGGCGCCGTCGGTATTCATGCCTTCAACCACATCAAACTTTACAAAGACGACGACAAAATCCGTTGAAGTGTATGTTTCCGATCAGTGCGGTACGGACGGTACGCCGTATACATCTACGGTTACCAGCGGTATTGCAACTGTCGCATACAGTATAAACGGCGGGAGCGGTAATTCAGGTACACTGAATTATTATTCAAAATACACCGGTTCATCGATTGCCAATATCAACACATATTACTCGATTTACAAAGGCACAATTATCCTTACCGACGGTGTAGCGAATACAATTACGTATACAATAACCGATAATGCAGGGAACAGCGTCACATACACGGATCCGTCGACTTATACCGTTGATGCGACTGCACCGGTAATTAAAATTGACAATGGTACGAGCAGCATAAATACTACTTCAACAAATAGTGGTGATCTTTCATTTACGATTGATGCGACCGACAATAAGAGCATAGCGGATCTTACTGTTTCCGGTATAACGAACAGTGCGGGAACGACTGTGGAAGCCGGTACTGATTATACTGTTACTACTACAGCCTCAACCGCGACGGAAATTACCAAAGTAATAAAGATACTTGCATCATCTACAACTGCAACAAAGCATGACGGAAAATGGTCGTTCACCATTAACGCAACCGATTCTGCAGGATGGACGGCGGAGACGCGGACAATTACCGCGCAGGTGGATTCCCAGAAACCGAAGATTACGGTCGATGATACAGCAGAGCGCAACGTTGTATACAATGTTCCGCAGTCGTACAGCGGTACGATGAGTGACAATATCGGCGTAACGGGAGTGTACTACGTTGTTATGGCGAGTAACGTAGCTCCTGTGTATGACTCCTCGAACAGCAGCTGGAAGAGTGCTGCTGTTAATACAGGTTCGGGAACTTGGGCAGTAACAGCAGACTTGAGCAGCACCGCTTATAATACAGATGATACGTGGTATATTTTCTTTGCAGCAAAAGATGCGCTGGGGAATGCGGCCGTATCTTCCGTTGGTGCAAAAGTAACGCTTGACAGAGCGGCTCCGGAAGTGGAGATAACTTCCCCAGGTTTAACAACGACAAGTAAGACCGATGTAACGGTGAGCGGGACGGTTAAGGAAAAGAATCTTGCAAGTCTTGTTGTAACAGCGACGAAGAACGGAACGAATAAAGGTACTTTCTATACATTTGATGAAACGACATCTCCGAAATTGTCTGAACTTTCGACCGGAGTCGCTGTAGAGTGGAGTTTTACGCTTCCTGCATTATCGGATCATACAAACGACGGTACATGGGTGTTTACGGTAACGGCAAAGGATAAAGCCGGACAGTCTGTATCAAAGACAGTTTCTTCCATTCTCATCGATACGACTGCGCCGGTAATATCAGTAACGAACAGTGAACTTGGCAATAATGCTACAATAATAGGTACGAGCGCATATTATAAAAAATCAGGCAGTGATTATATTTATACGATAGTCGGGACGTGGAAAGATATCGACAGTTCCGGTAATGCCGGAAGCGGCGCGAAGACGCTGGAGTATTCGACAGACTATAACGAAGCAACGGCTTCTTGGTCAAATTGGCAGATAGTGTCCGGAACGACGACGACGAGTGGTACGAGTTCGGCAGTCAGCTTTGAAGCAGCAATACCGGTCGGACAAGGCACTGATAAAAATCTTGCGCTGCGGGCAACGGATGCAAAAGATATCGTTTCTGTGGTGACATCATATACCGGCATAACGTTCGATTATTCTGCGCCGACATTGACGATGGGAACACCTGTTTCTTATGTACTTTCAACGACATCAGAGACTACTGTAGTAACAGGAACATACAGCGATACAGATGCGATGGACAGTACAAATCCCATAACTGTTACTGCAACATATGGTAGTAATATAATTCAATCTGGAGAAAACGGGTACAGGTACAGTACATCGGACGGAACAGTAAAAATTTACCTTACCGGTAACAGTGCAACGAATAACGGTCTATGGACGTTTGATGTAAAGGCGAAAGATATTGCCGGACAGGAGAAGACTGTAAGCGGACTGAAAACTACGGTTGATACCATTGCTCCAGATGTCAGCAATTTGGCGGTTAGTACGACGGACAGCATGACGGACAGCGGCATTACTTATTTCAAAAGCACTCTGCCGCTGACATTTACGGTAAATTCGACCGATACGGGAGGAAGCGGAGTAAGCCGCGTAACGTATGCGGCGGTAAAAGGTAATTATTCTGCATGGAGTAGTTCAGCCACTTATACGTATATAAGTGGGACAGCGTCAGCATGGGATGAGACAGCAAATTTAAGCGGTGGTGTGTGGAAAGCCTCAATAACGGATTTCATTGCGCTCGGATCCACAGGCGACGGAGACTATACGATTTTTGCGAAAGCGACGGATGTGGCAGGGAACGAAGGAATTTCAGCCGGCCTGCATATTGTAGCAGACTGTACGGTACCGACACTTGCGGAAGATGATGGGATCGGGACATATACGAGCGGAACAACCACGCTGAGCGATGGGACGAGCAAGGGATTCTCTCTGTCAGGAACGCTTAAAGATAGTTATTTTAAGTCAATTACTGCTACCCGTTCAATTAACAATGCGACGGCAGAAGATATCACTCTTACAACAAACACAACGGTAGGAACGATAGATGGTAAAACCGTTACCAGTGGTACTTGGTCGTATGAGCAGACTGTACCGGATACAGGTACGTATGCATATACCTATACGATCACGGCAACGGATAAGGCGGGAAACAAGAGCTATGTCTCGAAGTCTGTGTCGATAGACCGTACGGCACCGAATGTTGTGGTAACTTCTTTTGCAGAGCAGAGCAACCAGTCATCATATAGCTTCGAAGGGAGTGCAAGTGATGAAGGCGGATCGCAATTGAAAGGAATATACGTCTGGCTCGACACTTCTTCCGCTGCTGCCACAACAACATCAGGCAGTGTAATAACGATCGGTGGTACAAGCAGTTCATGGATATGGAATACATACAATGTTGAAAGCGGTAATTATTATCTGCATGCAGTCGCCGTTGATAACGCAGACAACACGTCTACCGATGTGCCAAAAAAACTTATAGTTGATACAACAGTGCCAACAACCAGTTGGTGTACTTCAAGCGGTGCATTATATACAACGGCCGGTGTGGTGGAGACGACGACATATTCGGATAATGGTGCCTATACAATGACTGCCGGGACGACACATCTTGCGGGAAGTACTTTTGTTCTGAAAGGCAATGTTGATGACAACAGTACAACCGCATTTGCAACAACCAGTACAAGCGGCGAAGGATTTGTCTCGATGGCAGTCACAAAAGACGGCAGTTCCTACTCAGGTGGTGAGTTTGCAATGAACAGCGACGGTGTATGGACATATACCTATGCAACAACACCGGGTGACGGAACATATGTTTATACGCTTACAATGACGGATGCGGCAGGCAATACGATTGCAAAATCTTTAACTGTATTATTTGATGCAACTGCTCCGGTGTTAAGTATAACAAAACCAACAAGTAATGCAAACGAAACAGCGACTACCATTGCGCTTGCCGGTGTAACTTCCGATATGGGTTGCGGCGTAAAGAGTATCTCGTACACGATAACGAATGGAACAGAAACATTGGTATCTTCGTCTTCTGATGCTTCTGATGGAAATAAGGTAACGATAACCGGTGGCAGTTGGACTGCGACAGCCACTCCGACGGGGAGTTCAGAGGGAACTCTTACATTTTCAGTTACTGCAACGGATTATCTGGGTCATACAAATCCGCAAACGGTAACGTTCTACCGTGATAAGACTGCTCCTGCAATCTCCAATGCAGAAGTAATCAGTGGAAATGCTAATAATTTGTATGCAACGTCGACGATCGGAATTCAGACGGAAGCCGCAGATGCAACGAGCGGCGTTACGAGTGTTACTTATTCATTGGACGGTACCACATGGATACCGATGACCCTTTCAACGGGCGACCAAAAAGCCGGAATTTGGAAAGCTGCTTCGATTGTATGTGCAGAAGGATCAAATACTATAAGAATCAGGGCGACCGATGCCGTGAGTAATACGACGGCTGCAGCCGATTATGTAACAATCAGCCCGAAAATCGATACAAAAGCTCCTGTACTCACTACGCAGAAACCGGCAACTTTGCATCTGACAAAGACAGAGGCAGATGCAGGAGTTTCTGTTTCCGCAACAGCAACAGACGTTACAAGCGGCACGGTAAAAATGTGGATATCCACGGTGAGTACAGCAGATGCAGCGGCTTCATATATTGTTGAATCAACGACAACGGCTACGACGAGTGCTTATACTCTGTCGCTTACTATTCCGGCGATTGCATTTATGACAGCCGGTTCATATGTGGACGGTAACTATACGTTCTACGTGCATGCGATAGATGCTGTTGGTAACGAAGTCATTTCCGGCGGGATAACATTCAGCCTTGATACTGCTGCGCCGGTACTTACAATAAGTAATCTTGCATCAGGTTCATCTTCATCAAGTCAGAAAGTATATACCGAAAGTGATGTAACGGATATTGCCAGCGGGACGCCTCGTACAGCGACATATACGGTGAGTGGCACGTGGTTCGATAAAACGAGCGGTACAAGTGTTCTGCAGTATACGACGAACAGCGATCCGGCAAATGTCACAGCTGAGAGTACGGCAACAGAAGCAAGTGCAATGACGACGGATGCTGCGACAGAATGGGTTACCGTTCAGAATACAACGGCAGTGACGAACGTGACGGTAAGCTGGACAGCAGCGCTCACGGTAAAGGAAAGCAGTGGAAACAGTATCAGCTTCCGTGCAAAGGATGTGTACGGGAACGTTACTACTCCTGCATCCTACAGTAATATTACGTTCGACTTCAGTGCACCTGTGATCAGTGCAATTTCACTGACCGGCGGAACGCTAAATACGGACAACAACGTATATTATGTCAAAGGTGATACTTCGTCGCATACGTTCAAGGCTGTTGCTACAGTAACCGACGGGTTAAGTATTGCAGAGTCGGACGTTACGGCAACGGCAAAACTCGGGTCAACGGAGTATACCGAAGACAATACTGGTAAAAATCTTACGATTGCAAGATCATTAAGCGGTAAAACTGTAACTGTAACTTTCACGATTGAGGTTCCTGCAAGCGGTGGCGGTAGTGCAGTCGAAGACGGTGAATGGGCATTCTCGGTATCTGGAACCGATGCGGCAAAGCGGAGTGGTACTGCAGTGTCTGCTAGTGCTACGGTCGATACTATCGCCCCGGAACCTGTTGCGTATAATGATTCAACATATCCGTTCCTGGTTAACGATAAAAACTGGTCCGATTCAACATGGTACAAAACGACGTCTATGAAGATAAAAGGGTACTTTACGGAAAATACGTCCGGACTTGATAAAGTTTACTATTATGTGAAGAAACCGACCGGTACGGCACCGGGTACTACGATAACAGATCAAAGCTCTGTTTCTCTTTCTGGTAGTACAGGTACCGATCTTCCCTATACGTTTACTCTGGCCGGTTTTGAAGCTGATAACGGCAGTACGCCGAATACGTTGTATATTCAGGCTGTTGATAAAGCAGGCAATGTCAGTGCACTTTCGAATTATACGGTTCATGTCGATCAGGATGATCCGACTTTTGCTTCGACCTTCTACACCTTCGACGACGGTGCTACGCACGGAGATGCGGGCGGAACGGTACTCGCGAGTGGTAAGAAGAATATAACGATCTACGGTATCATCAGCGACACTGCGAGCGGCGTAAAGGAGGGAATTACTTTTACCGTCGGCGGGACGGCTGTGACACCGACGAGCCTTACGTATACGGCGGCGACCGATCTTACGGACTGGACAAATGCAAACTCTGCAGCCTATAGCACCTACGACTCTTCAAACAAGACTTTAATTACCGGCTGGAAGGCCGTAATTGCTTCCGGTAGTATTGCAAGTGGTGGAGCAGTAAAAGCGACACCGACAGATACGGCCGGCAACGGCAGCGCACAACAGATATTTACGATTGCAGTCGACAAGACTTCTCCAACCGTTACTCTTTCATCAACATATTCTTCAAAAATTGTTGGGAGGGATATATGGGAGGATGCTACTGAAAATACCGACCTTCCTCCCGATACTGGTATACTTGCAACGATTAACGGAAAAGCGACATTTGCCGGTACTGCAACGGATAATTATACGCTGAGTTATATAAAATTGTATTACTCGACAAGTGATAGTTCGACGACGTATTCGAGTGATACACTTGTCGGAACATTATCCGACACAGCTGCCTACAGCTGGTCGTTCAGTCAACTTGTGACAAGTGGTTTGAATATGCTCGGTACCGGCGGTAATTGCAATGTCGCATATACAGGTACCAGCGAAACCGTCTACTTTAAACTGGTTGCCGCAGATACGGCCGGTAACGAGAGTGTGTATGTCTATGAGTATACGATTGATCCGAATGCCGACAAACCGATTATAAAGTTAACAAATCTTGTCACTGATGGAAGCTCCACACTCAAGAACTCCTCTGATATTTTTGGTACTATCACCGATGATGACGGTACCGTTATCTCCCTTCAGATGAAAAATGCGGAAGGTGACGAATGGACTAATGTATCTTTGAATGGATCAAGTTTTACCTATACCGTTACAGGTGGCGACGGCGTTAAATCTCTTTATTTCAACATTAAAGATGCCGCAGAAACTACATTTACGACGGCAGCTTCATCTTCATTGACTACGCCGCGTCTTCTTAAAGTGTATAAGGCGACTTCTTTAGTTTCCGATAATTCCTATACGATAAATTATGTTGGTACTACGGATTTTACGGCTATAGGCGCCGGTTCGAATACGGTCGGGACTGTGTTTACTGCTTCTGGTGCAGGTACCGGTACCGGTACGGCATATCGGACCGATGATCCGTATCTTGAAACGCCGTTATTCTTCAAGCTGGATACGACACAACCGACAATAGGGGAAACTATTATAGTCGACCGTACGAATGAAGGGATGGCAGAGACTCCGTCGTTTACCTTTAAGGATAGGGAGCCGTTAACGACCAATATGCCGTTCGGCGGCAGCGCTTCTGGTAAGTTTAAATTGCGTATTCCCGCCGCTGATGCGAATGGTATTGCTTCGGTTGCTGTGAAGCTGAATGGTACAAGTTATTCGTCGACCGCTGTTTTTGACGATGGTGCAATTCAGGCTTCATCAATACAAGATGGAAATACGTATGCCATCGCAAGTATCAGTTCTACCGACTTTACGGATTTTGGTGCCGGAGAAAATACAGTGGGCACTGTCTTTACCGCCAACCGTAATGGAACGTCCGGTGATACAGGTACGGTAGAACGAAGAATAAAGGCCTCTGATATTATAAAAGGGAGTACCTATAAAATTGCGAGCGTCGGCACTACGGCGTTTGATACAGACTTTGGAGCTACGAATAATACTGTAGATACCGAATTTACAGCTTCCAGAGACGGGATTTCTTCAGATGGTACAGGTACGGTATATCAGCAGGTCTATGAGACGGACGTTATCGATGTCTCCGGTATCGACAAAAAGAACGACGGAGCCTTTTCATTGTCCGTCATGGCAACAGATACTTCCACCCTTACAGTAACAACGAGCATGACAATCCTTGTTGATAATACGCCGCCTACCGTTACTCATTCGAGTCCCTCTGCACAAACGGATGCATTGAACGGGGAGGTAACTGTAAAAGGAACAGCCAGCGATGATACGGCAGGGCTTGCCTCCGTGCAGTATAAAATTGGAATGACAGCCCTTGAACAGGAGACTGGCTGGACAGCTACCGACGGAACATTCAGCTGGGAAATTCCGTTTACGGCCAGCGGATCTCTCGGCAAAATCGATAACTATGCCGGGAAGGACGTGACGCTGGATTCTTCGACAGATACCTTTACTCTTGCGTCCCACGGATATTCCGACGGAGATAAGGTTTGGTTCGACGGATACGATACTACGACATCTTCCTCTTCTTTGGCAGGAAAGATGGTTACAACAGCACCATATTATGTTATTAATAAAACGGCTGATACGTTCCAGGTGGCAGGCACTTCCGGGAGCACCACTGCTGTTGATTTTAGCAGTAACGGTTCAAATCTACGGGTGAGTAAATATTCTGAGGATTCCGACAATGACGGTGTGTGGGACCTTCCGATTCTAGTCCGTGCGACCGATAAAGCCGGAAACGTCTATTCCGATACTCTCAGCACCTATATTCTGTGGGTTGATCCGGACGGTGATTTACCGAATGTGACGATTGGATATCCTGACCCGGATAACACGAACAGGGTTCTGGGCGGAACAATCCGTATATTCGGGTCTGCAAAAGATGACGATGCGGTTGGTTCCGTATATATGATGATCGATGTAGATGGCGATGGGGATTACGATGCAAGTGATACAGTTGCCATAAGCGGAACAACGACTGACTGGTACAACGGAGGCGCCGGGCAGAAGGTAAACGGAACGACGAGCTGGAATGAAACAATCAATGCGTCTTCTGAGTTTAATTCCACCACTTCAGGAACTACGAGGACTATACATTTCAAGGTTCGTGCGAAGGACATTAACGGTGTATACGGTCCGTGGACGACAAGCCAGACGATTATATTTGACGATACAATACCCAAGATTGGGACATCGCAAGCATTAATGCTGGAAAATACAGATGGAAGTATCACACGTAATTGTGTTGATGATATGTGGATAAAAGGCAACTGGTATTTGACGGGGAGCATTGAAGACGAATCCGGTATAAGTTCTGTAACAGTGAGTACCGATACCGGCAGCGATGTTACCGTATCGGGGAATCTTTCTACATCGGGATGGTTTACTAAAGTTACTGATTTTGGGAATGGGAAATCCGGCTATACAATGAAGATTCCGATTTCTAGTACGGCAGGCTCGACCGGTAAAATTGCCTTTACTATAACGGCTGTTGATAGTTCTACTCCCGCTACCAGTAATTCCAAGCCTATTACGATCAATTTTGATAATGAAGCACCAATGGTAGGTTCGTATGGCGGAACAACACCAATAACAAACAGTAACCGGTATTATACCGTGACCTCTGACAAAAATAACGCGGTAACTGAAATCGGAAGCGGGCTGAGTGAGGTTGCTTTCTATTTTGTAAGGACGACAACTTCAGACGGAACTAAGCTGTATAATCCGATGGTTACAGATGCTTATACGAAGACTTCCGATTTGGTAGAAAAAGACGGTCTGTATTGTCTTTCATTGGGTACGGTAACCCGACCGACAGAATACACTTTGACAGTTGCTGATATATCCGCCAATGCTAATATTCGGGAAGGCGGGTTAGTGTATATTGGAGGAATGTATCATCGTATCTCTGCTATATCTACTGATTCGGGTACTACAACTATTACCTGGGAAGACAGCGATGTCCCGCAAACTGTTACAACGGCATGGGCCGCTTATGCTCTCGTAGTGGACAATGAAACAGAAGAGTCTGCAACTTGGTCCGATGGTAAAATTACCTCAATTACCAATGATGATGGTGACGGGGTGACGGAATATCTGCAAAAAGCAAGTACCGATTACCAGTGGAGCGCGATTATCAATTCGCAGAATATTCCTGACGGACCAGTTATCTTGTATTATGTGGCAATAGATGCAGCCGGTAACTATACGGCCGGTTATACCGATACTACCAATAAGATTATGATTTCTAATAATCCACCGCTTCTTGCAGGTGTGACCGTAGGAACCGATTTAACGGGCGACGGTGATACGGATGATGAAAACGAAAAAGAATTCTTCAGTGCCTTAAGCGCTAATGAAGCACAAGCATCGGCTGCTGTTGCATCTTCTGCTTTTATCCTGAAAGGTAATTCAACATTTGATATCGATGTAGTCGGTGGAAATGGTAGTTTGTATTCATATCTGACACAAGGCGGGGTTACGCCCACATACCATCAGATGGATATCATACGAACAGCAGATGAAATATCTGTTACTTTGGATAAAGATACCGATACCTTTACCGCAACAGAGGACCTTTCCACCGGGACAGCTGTTGTTTTGAATGGTGATACTATGCCTTCTGTCGATGGTTCTGTCATTTCGCCCGGGACACGGTATTATGTTCTGAATGCAGGTAATAAAACCTTCAAGTTGGCGACAAGCAAAAGTAGTTCTGTTGCTGTTGATTTTACAGCGGTAGGTTCAAATCTTTCCGTCGGTGTTGTTACTACCATAACACTTTCGAGTACGGCTGGTTCGACGGAGTTAGGGAGTGATACCGCTTCTACAAATTATGTCTTTACCATCTGGGATAGTACGGAAGAAACTACCGTCGGCACCGATAGCCAGAAGGCTGTTCTTACCGTTCCGCTTATTGTCGACGCAGTGGACGGGAATGCACCGAACGTCACAGTTAGGCCATTCTACTGGAACAGTGCGACCAGCAACTCTTTATTTGATAACAGTTCCGCTAACGGTCATATCGATATAAGCAGCGGTACATATAATGGTACGGATCCGGATGTTTCAGGAAAGATCAGTATCTGCGGTTTTGCTTATGATGATAGCCGGTTGACAAATATTTATGCCTACATAGGTGACGGTACAACCGCTACCGGTGACTTTGCATTTACGGGACAATCGACAAAGACTGTCAACGGATTGACCTACGCATTGGTAGCAAGTTACAGCAGCGGAAGCTGGACAGGCTCCGGAACTTCTGATTTGTCCGGCGGATGGTATTTTACCGTAACGGAGAATTCTCTGGAACAGGACGGCCACCGGATCAGCTGGCAGCTCGACTGTGACAGTTCAAAGATTACTAATGGTGCTGCATTGAATCGTGTCATACGAATTGCAGTTGAAGATAAGACCGCCGGTCAGTACAATCCTGATATTGTAACATCGTCTGTTATAAGTGGTACGAATGGTACAAGGACAGGAATTGCCCTTACGTCTACGGATTTGGCTGGTAAGTCTATTGTCACAGGGAACACTGTTGTGTTGAGTTCCGGTTCGTGTGATGCGTATGCCACTAAGGTCAAGACCTATGATTCATCGACGGGTAAGATCACCTTTGATACCGAGGACAGTATTAATCCGTCTGCCGTGAACTTTACTGTCTACCTTGATGCTGACAATAAACCCTCGTATCAGGTAGACGTGGTTCCGTATATCACGAATATCTCCTTGCCTACACCGTTTACTGCCCGTGTACCTGAGATTACTACATCTACAAATCCGCTCTATGGTAAGGCTGGGTGGTATCCGATGTATCAGGGGGCTTCAAGCATAACAATTAGCGGGTTCAATCTGCCTTATGATTCTACCAGTACGATAGGTACAAATGATTCTTTGTCGATTGGCAGTACTACTTATGCGGCTTCATCTACAAAGGATGGTTCTGTCGCTGCAATAAACGGTTCTGCAAAAGAACGTACGTCGCTTACACTCACTATTGCCAATGCGCAACTGAGCGGTACTCTTGCTATAAAGACGAATTCTGTTGACGCGATTAACAACAGTAATACAAATAACGAAGGGTATAACACGGTTAATGAAGGAAGCTATACTGACGACCGGAATATTTACATCGACGAAACTGCGCCTGTTATCGCGGTTGCTCCTTTCGGAACCCGGTATGAGAGTGAGACAGACGAATCGGAAAAAGGAACACCGAAGGCGGTAACTTATTACAAGGAAAATGTCCCGGTTGATGCCAGTACCAGTGACCTTCTTGGACACATAGAGTATGCACAGGATAGTAAGTACAATGCGCTTTCTGTAAAGATAGATACGGATACTGAGAAATTGACGGCTACTTCTCATGGAATGGTGACAGGACAGGTCGTTACGCTCAAAGCAGCTAAGATGCCTGAAGTGAGTAATACTACTGTTGCCTCTGCCAATGTATTCTATGTGGTCAAACTGGCTGCTGATACCTTCCAGCTCGCCACAACGCTTGATAACCTTATAACCGGTACGGTTGGTACAGGCACAACGACAAGTATTACGGATTCGGCCCTTGTCGGTAAATATCAGTTATCTACGGGAACCTGGCAGGTTATTCTGTCTGATGGGACGATTGAAAAAATTTCCGGCTTTAATTCAACGACAGGAACGGTAATCTGGTCAACGGATGCCACTTCAGACCCGTCAGGTTCCTATTCGATTATCAGAACAGCCGATATAGCCAACTTTACGGACGCAGGCACAACAGTGACGGTCGCCCATCCGGATATCTCCGGTGAGGTTATCTTCCGTGGAAAGGCATACGATGATCAGCGTATCAAAAAGATAGCTGTTACAATCGCCGGTTACAATAGTAGTAGCGCCTTTGATGTGTACGATGCAACGAAGACCACACCTGTACAAACGGCTACTGATTCTGCCTGGATTTTTGCTATCGATACTGGTAGTGAATATATTTTGAGCCAGGATCGGATTGCTTTCGGTCAGGTGCTGAACTGGTCGTTTACATTTAACACTGCTAAAATTTCCACAGTTGCAGCTAATAATGTGACTGTTACCTTTACTGTTACTGATTACAATAATGTTCCGCATACAGCAACCAGTGTCATGAATGTAGATGTGGTGCCATATATAACTAAACTGACGACAGCATTGTCATCGCTTAAATCAAACAAACCGTCAGTCTACAATCGTACCGCACTTGGCCATTATCCGATTAATGACTCGGAAAAAATTACTATGAATGGATTCAACCTGACAGGCGCTTCCATTACAGGCGCTTCAAGTGGTGATTTCACAGTAACTAATGGGGTAAAAATTACTCTTCCGATGGAGGTTGTTTTAGGCTCTACGACAACGACGGAAATGGTTTCCGGAGCGCTTGGTCTGTCAGTAAATGGAGTAAGCATTCTGAACAACAGCAACGATAATTCTGCGGAATACAACCAGCAGCACAACGGCGACAACAACAACCTGCTTACAGACGATGTCGTGCTCGATGTATGGCACTTGAATTCAGCAGCGGCTTTGCCGATCCGCGGTTCTCTTACTGATCCGGTAATGCGCATAAATCCTAATAATCACATGATCGGATTCGCGTTCGTAAACGGTCCTGCATATTTCAGTATGAGCAGTGGTGTCAATCCTTATACTTATGCTGGTTCTACTAATGCGTATACTCCTACGGGGTCGACTTCGTATCAGCTATGGCAATATAACTATGCAGATTTCAGCAATGTCAGCTTTGTCTACGATGACGCCGGTAACGCACACGGTACGGTAGTAGGTCTCGATACTGAACCGACTCAGACACCATCTTATGGTGGCGATTTTACGTATGTGACAAGTAAATGGGGTGTGGGGAATCTTGGTAGTACGCAGGATAACTACTCACCTACTAATAAACTACGGCTGGAATCGATTGGTGTTCCTAATAATGAATACGTACAAGGTACACTGGTAACAGATACACATGGAATTCTTGATACCCATCGGTTCAGATCTCCATCGATTGTGACCGCAACTCATGGTACGGATACTGCAGTTTATCTTGCATATTATGACGACATCCAGGGCCAGATACGGTTCCGCTGGGGTAATCCAGTTCCAGCCTCAAGAGCTAATTTTGATGATCAGTTCCATGACGGAAATGGTAGTAACCAATATAACGTAGATCAACATATATTTGAGGCCGACTCGGATCAGTTCAGTCTCATTGCCGGCAAAGAAAGTACTGATACAGTGAGGAATAGTACAACCACGACCCCAAATACGGCAGGGGAGTATGTTGCCATCGATGTTATCCCGGGAGCTACGACAGCTGATGATGTCGTGGTTGCGGTATGGTATGATGGAACAAATCTGATGTACAGTTACAAGATAAAACCGTGCACTGATAATAATGCTGGTTCCGGTAGTGGAAATGGGTACTGGTCTACTGCACAACAAATATTTACCAATGGCGGAGAATACTGTGCAATTAAAGCAGATAACTTAACCACTGGGACTTCTAAAAGCGGTATCCATATCGTTGCCTATGATACAGATGGTGCTGATCTCAGGTATGCATATTTATCCAGTTATGATGCTTCATACAATGAGGGTACCGATTCCTGCGTAGTGGACTCCTATGCATTAACGGGTACTAACATTACGATAGATACGGTAAATGATACAGTAAATGGTACTACTGTCGCCATCCCGTATATCAGCTATTATATGCCTTCTACACAGCGGCCGAAGATGGCATATCTGGTCAAACCGGATACCGGAGATATAAATTATAAGGTAAACGGTGCGGAATCTGACGAATTTACCGGAAAGTGGGAAGTTACTTTAATTCCGACAAGCAGTCGCGTTCAGGCCGATCGGGTAAATGTAGGCATTTGGAAGGATACTTCCGGAAAAATGACTTATTCTACAACGGATGGTGTTGCTCCTGGTACTACAAATGTAGGAACATCTGCAAACGACCCGAATAAGTATTTCGGAACCTGTTATGGTAACGGAACCAAAAACCCGGTACTGGGCTATGCCATAAAGAACAATACAAGCGGAGCTATTGAAACAGCACAGATGAAGTAAAAATAAAGGGAGGCCGTACCGTTTATGGTGCGGCCTGCTTTTCACCGTATTTGTTCATGAATCTTGTCCCCCTTATGCTGAAGCGGTTATATTGTATCCATGGAGGATTGAAATGAAAGCACTCCCCCATTGGAATCAGCACCCTTGCCAAGATTCGGGAATACGATATGGTGTACGTGGATAAAACCCGCTATGCCCTGGATTTTCATAAAAAACCCGGGAGCGTATTTTTTTCCCGTCCGCGAAGATTTGGAAAAAACCTGTTCGTCGATACGTTAAAAGAAATCTTTGAAGGTAACGAAGCCCTGTTTCGCGATTTATATATCCATGATAAATGGAACTGGCAGAAAAAATGTCCGGTTATCAAGATAGACTTTGCCGGAGGAGTAGTTTGAAATAACCAGGAATTAAAAGGAAAATCAACGATGATCTTGACTGGCAGGGGGAAATATTTGATATCACGTATCGGGCAAAAGAAATAGACGTCGATTTAATGAACTTATTATACGACTGAGGCGGAAATATCAGGAACGGATCGTTCGGTTTGTGCATGAATATGACAAGCCGCTATTGGACAATATAGAAAATCCTGAGATGGCTGCAATAATCCGTAAAGAGCTGAAGAATCTCTATTCAGCCATCAAGGAACGGGATGCCGATCTGCAATTTGTGTTTCTGACTGGGGTGAGTAAGTTTTCGAAGGTGAGTATCTTTAACAGGATAAACAATCTGAAAGACATTACACTAAGTACTGCCTATGCGGCGCTCTGTGGGTATACTCAAAACGATCTGGAAACGATAGTTGCCGAATACCTGACGGGAGTGAATTGGTCCGAACTAAAACGATGGTATAATGGATATAATTTTCTGGGAGAACCCGTACACAATCCTTTTGATATATTGCTGTTTATTTCTGAAAACCTGCAATACCGTAATTACTGGTTTGAAACGGCTACACCTGGTTTTCTGATGAAACTGTTCCGAAAGAATCAGTACTTTCTGCCTGACCTGGATAGCATAACTGCGTGAGAGGATCTGTTGGTCTCGTTTGAACTGGACAGAATAGAACCGGTAACGCTGTTGTTTCAGAGCGGCTACCTGACCATTAAAGAAAGCTTTACGGAAATGGATCGGTTAACTTTTAGGCTGGGATTTCCCAATCAGGAGGTTCGAACTTTGTTTGATGAGTATCTGGTAAGTAAGTATTCTGAATAAAAAATATATATAACGGAAATAAAAGTAGTAAAAGTAAAGAAACACTTGTAGCGGGCGGAAATCCTGCGCTGGAACAAATCTGAGAAAGAAAGTATGCAGAGAAATATACCGCGCAGAAAGACAGGCAGGTGTATGAAGTCGGGATGGTCTTTGGCCTCGAAGAGAGAAACCTAGTCGGATTTGGTAGTTATGAAAAAGACAAAACAGCAATTTCCTGAGAGAGATTAATTAAACCCAATCCCGTCTGCTTCAAGAAACGTTCGAATGATCTGTGCAAATTCGGCATATTTTTGGGGTTCGCTGTAGGCGGCCTGTGCTATGTCAGGTAGCGGTTCGTATGAAGCCGCTGCCCATAAGCGGATATCGGATGCCTGTATATCCTGCGTTTCTGCAGTAGAACTTACCGGTACCAGTCCTGTTTTTATGCCCAGTTCTTTTTGTGTGGATGCTTCTGTAAGTGTGTATAGAAAATTTTGAGCTTTTTTATTGGGCTTTTTTTTGTCAATTAAAATACCTTCCAGGACGGGTACTGTAAATGCCCGGTTTTGTTTAGTGAGATTTGAAGGCATTGCTATTATTGTAAACTTTTCAATTGTTTTTTGTGGTATAGTTCTGTGGGTAGAGAGAGGCATAAAAACAAGCGCGGTATAATCGTTTTCCATAAAAGCTTCTATCTCTTTGTTTTTCATTCGATACCATTCCGGATAAATAAGACCTTCTTTTTTCCATTGAATGAATTCCTGTAAAGTGATACCGAGAGGCGTGTTGTGAATAAGTGTCGAAAAATCGCTCCCTTTTTGCATTGCGGTAATTGTTTCTTCCCAGCCCTTGATGCCGCTCAGGGATTCCGTCAGAGCGCCGACGAGCATCAATAAATCAGTATCCTGCCCTCCTGCACAAATTATGGGTGTGATGGTATGTGTTTTGAGTAGTTTTGCATCTGTTTTTAACTCACTCAAATTTTTCGGTTCCGATAATCCGGCCTGTTTGAACATTTTTTTGTTGTAGGCAACTTCAAAGAAATCCAGAAGCAGCGGAACACCATACGTTTTATTATTAGTTTTCCCTACGCGGCGTATTGTTGTAGGCATACGTTGTCGTATTTGTTCTGAAGGAGCTAATGCATATTGCGATATTGCTCTAGCCGACTGCCCGTCATAGGTAAAAAGTAAATCGATTTTGCTTTTTGAAGTGATTTGGGAGGCCAATGATGTTGAATCATCAAGATGTTGTATTTTGTATATTTCTTTCCCTGCGTATTTTGGGTTTGTTGCAATATCGGTGATGATTTTTTCAATGTTATCAGGTATCCGGTAAAAAGCCAGAATCGGTTTGTGCGGTCTCAGCACGAACACAGTAATGCTGATGGCAGCTATAGCAACAACCATCCCGCCTGCGATTAGTATCCACTTGAGTTCTTGCTTTCCGGTGTTAGTATTTTGAAGGTGTTTGAAATGTTTTTTGTTTGTTCCCGATTTTACATGCATGATATATAATCATATCATGACCTATAGTAGTTAGCAAGCGATCCTTTGTATTATACCCCTCCCTGAAGACTTCGCCGCTGCACGGGTGTCTGTACGTCAGGTGAAGGACGGTAGTTATTTTATATAGGAATTTGCTTTGTTTTTCGTTCAGTATGCTTTGCAGCGCCTGTTCTGTCCGTGAATTACGGAATAAAAAATACCAGCAGAAAGAAATAGGCTACTTCATAACGAAATTTCTGAGAATCCCGCAGCAAACGTGAATTGTGCGATTTCCTCTTCCGACAGACCTGTAGCCTGCGCGATCGTCTGTGCCGGTACACCGAGCTTTCTTAAATTGCGCGCATCTTCCCGTTTTGCTGCTGTGAACCTTCATGCTTTCCCTAATTGAGCCCCTGTTCCTGTGCATAGTGAAGCTCCAAATTGCGGCAGGGCAAACGCATTATAAATTAAAACAGGCTGTTTAAAACTTGTAAAATAATGTATAGTTATTCCCCGGGGGGAAACTATGACATTACTTGATGCAATGGAAGAAATAGAAGACACGCGGAT
>Ga0172378_10002059_pt1 | contig 18769 bp, 21 predicted proteins | sample GrowelOW332metaG_FD_119755 | JGI IMG/M metagenome (GOLD analysis project Ga0172378, IMG submission 119755) | Groundwater microbial communities from an aquifer near a municipal landfill in Southern Ontario, Canada - Pumphouse #3_1 metaG | ecosystem: Environmental > Aquatic > Deep subsurface >... | reverse complement strand
TCTTTGTGGCAGGCCATTTTTTTTCCTCTCGGGTTGGAGTTAATAATAGGTCCCAAAAGGTTAATCGATGGCCTGCTTTCAACAAGGCCAAAACAGAATTTACAGAAAGAACGTTACACTACCTGATTACACGAAAACAGGATGAACCCTTAAGCGAACCTTGCTCTTCGGGCTCGGTGCTAATTCAGTAGACATAGAACTCCTCGCAGATGATTAGCGGTATTAACCTCAGAGACTAAAATTATATGGAAACATTACTTCAGTTCTGGGGTGGGGCATTTTATCTCATTAACAAGATTTTTTTTGCGTTGGCTGAAGGGAAAAAACAAACTGTTAAGAGGAAGTTAAAGCTTTGTGGCTGGGGGATCTACATTCTGGGAGTACCTGCATGGGTGATAATACTCCTTGGAGAGCAAAATTGGATCGCAGCCTCGATAGAAGCAGGTGGCGTTCCCTCCATGTTTTTAGGTCTTTATACCGTATACAAAAGATCTAAAACACCAAATAAGATATTTGACAACATCGCTTCGTTCTTCACGTATTGTGCCATAGTCTCAGGTGTCAGTTACAGCCTGTTTGATTACGGTGGAATTACATCCTTGTCTCAAATTTTAGAAGCAGGTGTTATGCTGGGATTTTTGTTAGGAAGTTATCTGCTGGCTAAAAATAATAGAAGCGGCTGGTTATTTTTCATGCTGATGAACGGGAGTATGGCGACTCTTATGCTCGTCCAGAATAAGCCGCTGTTAGCGGCACAACAACTCTTATCATTATGTTTCGTGATATACGGATTCTGGAAATCTAAAAAAGCAAAGCCCTTATAATAAATATGTCGGCCAGGCGCTTTCCTTCGTTTGCTGTGCTCTCTCGGGTTTGCGAAAACTCGCGTATGTTGCGCCAATCTTATGAAGGATAAAGAGGGCGTTAAAGCTGGACGACAGCCATTTTTGTTGACTTAAATATCAGAAATTCAGGATGATAACTTGATTCGATCTCGTTATGACGTTATGCATTAGAGAAAGAAGGTTGTTGCCTGGTCTGATTGTAGAAAAAAAGGATCTCTCCACGTGCGTGGTTGGATCTGACTACTATTCCGAATTTCTCATGAATCTTTTTCGAGGAGTTTTCCATGAAACCACGTCGATCTAATTTATCCGTGCCCGGTCATGTGATCAAGATGCACCCCAAAGCGGCAGAGAGTGCTGCCGATGTTGTTATGCTTGATCTGGAAGACAGTGTCCCGGTGAACCAGAAAGAGCAGGCACGGGCCCAGGTCATCGAAACATTGCATCAATTTGACTGGTCCAAAAAAACGGTTACGGTTCGCATTAATTCGCTGGACACCCCCTTTGGCTATCGTGATCTTCTTGAAGTTGCAGAAGGGGCTGGTGAAATCATCGATAACATCGTTATCCCAAAGGTTAACACGGAGAAGGACATTCATTTTGCCGACTGCATGCTGAGCGGCATTGAGATGAGTAAAGGGTTCACTAGAACTATCGGGATAGAGGCGTCTATCGAAACAGCCGAAGGCCTTCTCAATGCCGCGAAAATCGCTGCGGCGAGTCCGCGTATCCTGTCGCTGGTTTTTGGAATTGCCGATTATTCTGCATCCGTTGGTGCCCGCCTGGTTTCCATCTCAGGGCATGGTGAAAAGGAAGAAGATCTCTACCCTGGTCATCGGTGGCATTATCCGCTTTCCCAGATGGTGATGTCAGCCAAAGCCTGTGGTGCTCTGGCAATCGATGCTCCCTACGGTAATTTTAAAGATGAAGAGGGTTTGAGAAAGGCTGCGGTTATGACCTGCGCTCTTGGCTGTGATGGGAAATGGGCAATTCACCCATCCCAAATAGATGTGATTAACGAGGTGTTTACTCCGTCAGCAGAAGAGATTGCTCTGGCCCAAAAAGTTCTGGCTGCAAATGAAGAGGCCACTTCTTCTGGTAAAGGGGCCATTGCTGTTGAGGGTCGGATGGTTGATCAGGCAACGGTGCGTATGGCAAAACAGCTCTACTCCCGGGCACAGCATCTTGGTTTGCTGTAACCTTTTGTTGGCTTACCTGAATTCTGCGATTGCCAGGTTTGCGAGAGTGCGAACGACTACAGGGTACCTTGAAACAGCTTGCATTTCGGTCATATTCGAGGCACAGGAGAAAATTTACCGCAGGCATAACTTTGATATCGGAGTATAGCGTGTATCTTGAGAATAAATTTTTGACTGTAGCCAGGAAGGTGGGCGATTATTCAAGGTTCCCTGAAATCATTTCTTCATGTTTGACGGGCAAGAGAGAGGTGAGAAAAGAAATGCAGGAGTCAGGACCTTGATTTTTGGGAGGCATTACCAGGTGCTGCTGAGGTATATTGAACACTTTCATTCCTTCAGGGGAAGTCTCTTCGTTGATTATCATCATCGTAGAGACAACGCATACTTTACCCCCATCACTGTTGTGCCGATTTCCCCAAAGGATAATGCAATCCCATCGGTTGTATCCGCGTCAATTTTCCCCTTGCCACCACCGTGCTGATTATCCGCAACCAGGTGATGCACCCCCCATGTTTCTGCCTTCTTTTTTGACCTTTCCTTAAACGGCCTGATCTGAGAAAATTATTGACAAAAGAAAATCGACGGTTAGATTAATCGCTAAATCGCGATATATGAATGTAGGGGGAACACACTATGAAACCATTTATTCGAGTAATGAAGGCATTGTCTGATCCGAACAGGGTGCGGGTCGTGAAACTCCTGCAGCAGGAGGAGCTCTGTGTCTGTGAGATTAAAGAGGTGTTGGGGCTGGCCCAGTCTACAGTCTCCAAGCACTTGAAAATCCTTGAGGATGCCGGGCTGGTGGAAAGAAAACGGCAGGGAACCTGGATGATTTACAGTCTGGCAGATGGCAGCGAGTCCGCGTATGCAAAAGCAATGCTGCTCAAATTAAGTGACTGGCTGGATGACGACAAAGAGCTGGTCAGAATGCGTAAGGCTCTGCCTGCGGCGGCTGTTTTGCGCACCTGTGCAGTAAAAAGTTAAAGGAAATATTCATCATGAAAACAATTCAACCCACAGACGCTGATTGTGATTGCAAGAAAAAAACTATGGAGCAATCACCAAAAAAGAAAAATTCTGCCCTGGTCAGGGCTGGCATTGCAGGTCTGCCCGGCTTTGTAATCTGGTATGTAATTTACAAACAGCTGGAACCCTTTTCCTATTTTTTCGCCTATTCGCTGCTCGGCCTCAAACAGGGAAGTCACCTCGGTGAGGCAACCCAGTTTTTTGTTTACGACACCCCCAAAGTGATGATGCTCCTGACGCTTATTGTCTTTGTGATTGGCATTATCCGCTCTTTCTTCACCCAGGAACGAACCCGCAAATATCTGGCCGGGAAACGAGAGTCTACTGGTAACGTCATGGCTGCGCTGCTCGGTATTGTTACCCCGTTTTGTTCCTGCTCTGCAGTACCGCTCTTCATCGGTTTTGTTCAGGCTGGAGTTCCTCTGGGCGTTACCTTCTCTTTTCTGATTGCATCTCCGATGGTCAATGAAATTGCTCTGGTTCTACTCTATGGCCTGCTTGGCTGGAAAGTTGCTGCAATTTATTTAGTATCGGGCCTGGTGATTGCCATCATTTCAGGCTGGGTCATTGGCCGTTTCAAACTTGAGCATTGGATTGAAGAATGGGTTCAGGAACTGCGGGCAGGTGAAGCAGTCGTCGTCGAAGAAACTCTTACCTGGCGCGATCGCATTGATCGCGGGTTGGAAGCTGTGCGGGATATCGTTGGCAGGGTGTGGATCTATGTAGTTGCAGGTATTGGTGTGGGTGCCGCCATTCACGGTTATGTACCCGAAACTTTCATGGCCACCATCATGGGCAAAGATGCCTGGTGGTCGGTGCCTGCCGCCGTTGTGGTTGGTATCCCCATGTACTCCAATGCCGCAGGTATCGTCCCGGTCGTAGAAGCGCTTCTCGGCAAGGGGGCCGCACTTGGTACAGTGCTTGCCTTTATGATGAGCGTTATTGCCTTATCACTGCCCGAGATGGTTATTCTGCGAAAAGTGCTCAAACTTAAACTGATAGCTGTCTTTATCGGGGTGGTTGGCAGCGGCATCTTATTTACGGGGTTTTTATTTAATCTGATTTTTTGATGACAGTCAGTATGCAGTTTCATACCGGTGAGGATGAATTCACAACACAAGGGGACATCGAATATGAACGTAATACAAGGTTCTTCGAGGTTCCCACAACAACATGAGGAACGATATGGAAATTAAAGTATGTGGACCAGGGTGTGCTTCCTGCGAGAAAACAGAAAAAATTGTTAAGGCAGCTGTGGCTGCAAAAGGAATCGAAGCCACAATTCTTAAGATCACCGATTTTCAGGAAATTGCTCAGCTGGGCATCTTCTCAACTCCAGCCGTGGTGGTTGACGGCAAGGTGAAATCGGTGGGGAATATCCCCAAACAGTCTGATGTCGAAAAGTGGATAAGCTGAGCTTTCTCCCGTCAGTAAAAAAATCAATAACAGAAGGGGGCGGCATGAAAATCACGCATATATATTCATGGGGTTTGCTTTGCATTGTTACTCCTGCAAAAGCAATGACCATGGCGGATCTTTTTGCGGCCCTTAAGGAACAGCCAGTCACAACGCTGGACAGCCTGCAGGCCAGCGATTCAGCACTTGGTGTCCAGGCGGTTCAAGACCGTTTTTACTCGGTAGTTAATGGTGTTATGAGTTCTGAGAAGTATAACTCGCCAACGAGTTTACGCCCCCGTAACTCCCACAGAGTCTGCATCTTTGCTGGCAAGTGATGGATCGTTGCTGAATTGCAGAAACGTGGTGTTAAATAATTATGGATCAGATCTTTTTAACAATCAATTCATGGATGAGTCAGGGTCTTCTTATAGGAGGCGCCGGTTGTTTCTTGTGGGGGATGGTGAGCGTGCTTTTCAGTCCATGTCACCTCGCTTCAATACCCCTGCTGGTGAGTTCCGTTGCAGGCCGGAAGCTGGTCATAGAGGGGCGTAAAGCTGTTTTTTACGCTGTAGTATTCACCTCGGGATTATTCATAACGATAGCAACGATAGGTGTTAGTAGATGGCGTAGAGGAAGTGCTCTTTTCGCAATTTTGCAGGTATCTGCATCGGTATCCCTGGGCGCTATTTTGTTGCACAGCCGATAATAAATATGATTTGACGATAATTCTTGTAAAAGTGAGAAGGATATAATTGTAACTTTTACCGATGACAATATCGTGAGAAATAGGAGTGATCGTTTCAGGCGTAAATAAAGAGCAAAAGATGATGTTGATAAAACAAAGTCTAAAATGTTTTTATTTGTAGAAAGCATCAGGATACAATTATATCTTGATAAATGAGAAATAGTGTTATTCAAAATGTATTTATTAACCTTCTTAAGAAGGTGGATTATCCCCCCCAGATCTCTGATCTATAGCAATTAATTTGCGGAGTATGAACGCAGAATATTCTATAAGAAATTAATAACAGGCCAGGTATGTTCCTGGCCATTTTTAAGATATCTCAACCAATATTGGAGACGATTATGGACAGTTTAGATGAAGTGCTGGCAGAAATGGATTTTGATTTTCTTGGTGCTGGCGTACACTCAATGAGTGTCGATGCAATGTGCAAGGCGTTGGGTAACGATCATTTCTTTTTTCTGGATGTCCGTACAGCACGGGAAATACAACACCTGGCCTTCCCCTTTGCGACCAATATCCCGGTAAATGAACTGCCTGCCCGTAAAGGTGAACTGCCAAAAGACAAATGCATTGTTGCCTTTTGTTCGTCAATTTTCCGTGGTGCAGTGGCGTACGCCTTTCTGATGGCGAATGGCTTTAAAGAAGTGAAGTGCCTGACCGCATCTACAGAACAGATGGCTTCAGTTCTCAAGCCTGGTCCACTGGCAAAAATACTGGCGTAAAAGATATGCAGGTACCGGATTTTTTCCTGTGAAACAAATCAGGCTGGTGAGTGAAAATGGTGACTACCGTTATTATAATTTCTATTGTTTCTTTTGTGCTGAGGTTCATTTTTGCTCTGGGATGAGTGGGCTCCGCTCTGGTGCTCATTCCTGTTCTTGACTGGATTGGCTTGCCGTTTGCTCAGGCAAGGTCTGTTGGTCTGTTCGTCAATGGCGTAAGCATGATTGGTGCCACATATTCGAATATCAGAAATAAGCGCCTGAATTTTCGTCTGGGGGTGCCAATCATTCTCTCCTCCACTCTCCTTGCCCCCCTCGGTGCCTGGACCGGCCATTTGATACCAACCCGCTGCCTGCTTATCGTCTTCATCACGTTTCTCTGTTTCGCAGGAATAATGATGTTGTTTTTCAGAGGTGCGAAATATGCGGATCAATACCGGGAAGACAAACCGGTTGTTGGTCCTCTACTTACGGGCGTGCTGGCGGGATTTCTTTCAGGGCTGCCTGGCGTCGGAGGGGGAGGGGTTCTCTCTCCGCTCATGATTCTGCAGGGGTTCAATCCCAAAAAGGTGGCAACAATAACAGCTTTTGCTCTCACTTTTCTGATAAAGGCAACATCGAACAATCCGTTTTTTGCCCGTCCTCTTCGCTGCAGGTAAAGATGTAAGCATCACGTATTATGGGAACCTTGAATAACCCCTATTTCGCCCATCTTCTTCGTTACAGTCAAGAGTTTATCCTCCGACAAAGCGAGGAATGAGACGTCGAGGTAAGTTACTATGAGCCTGTCAGATTTAGACCACTTTTCTCATGTTGGCGTTATCGGAAATAGTAAATATTCGAAATATCAGTCATATACGTGTATCTCATTTCAAAAAAAACGCCTTTATAAGAAGCAGCGTTTATTATCCGACAGACTCGTAGACTCCGATATCAGTCATGGCTGTAATAAATTTCATCCTGTGCCTTGAATATGAACGAAATACAAAATTATTCAAGGTACCCTTATGTATTATGCAATACGATATGCTGCGGAGAATGCTGCGGAGAGCTCTTTGGCCACAGGACTGGCAGGGCATCCCCTGAAAAGGTGGTAAACGGACTGGCATCGGGGAAGCATTTAAAGAGGGAAATGTCTGAGATTTTATCAAATCGTTTGCCTGACAATAAAGTTCTCCCAAAAAAAATATCAGAAAAGAGTTGCATTTTTATAAAATATCTATATATTGACTGCTCCATTACGTTCCCTCTATATTTCCTTCCTTTCAACAGGATCTCCTGAATTTGATGTTTGTAAAACATTCAGAATCCTCCTCTTGAGCTGCCGTCTTGGCAGCAGGAACACGCGAACGACATTGCCGAAATCGGCACATTTTTAAAGAGCATAAGACGCTGAACATGGCACGAGGCATAGTTCATTCGTACTGTCATGTTCAGGAGCTGTACTATATGAATAGTTTTGAAGATTTTAATTTTAGCCCGTCCATTGCCGCCACGTTGAAGAATCTTGGCTACACAACCCCCACTCCTATCCAGCAACAGGCTATCAAACCGATACTGGATGGCAAAGATCTTCTTGGTCTTGCCCAGACCGGAACGGGGAAAACCGCTGCCTTTACTCTGCCCATTCTGCAGCAGCTTGGTGCAGACAAGGATAAGAAACATCGCATCCGTGCTCTTATTCTTGCTCCTACCCGGGAACTTGCGGAACAAACCCACAGTTATCTGGAAAAATTCACCCGTTCACTTAATTTGTTCAGTGGCGTAGCGTACGGCGGAGTGAGTCGCGCTGCCCAGGTGAGTAAACTGAGAAGGGGCGTGGATATTCTTGTTGCCTGCCCTGGCCGTTTGCTTGACCTTGCCAATGATCGTTGTCTTGACCTGCGCAACGTACAGACTTTCGTTCTGGACGAAGCAGACCAGATGCTTGACCAGGGTTTCCTTCCGGATATCAGACGCATTATCGGGAAGCTTCCTGCAGAGAGGCAAAATCTGGTCTTTTCTGCCACCATGCCGAGAGAAGTTCATAATCTGATTGATGATCTTCTCAAAAAACCGATGGTTGTGGAAATAGAGTACAAAAAAGCAGTGAAAAATATTCACCACAGTTTCTATCGTATTCCTGTCAGCCACAAAACCGCACTGCTCAAATCTCTGCTGGCGGGGGGGACAATGGCTTCCGCTCTCGTCTTTACCCGGACCAAGATGAAGGCAAAGCGTCTGGCGATCCAATTGGAACAAGCTGGTTATTCTGCCACGTCTCTTCAGGGAAACCTCTCACAGGGACAACGGCAGAAAGCGCTGGATGGATTTAAAAAGGGGACGTTTAAGATTCTCGTTGCCACGGATATCGCTTCCCGTGGGCTTGATGTCGAAAATCTCTCCCATGTGATTAACTTTGATATGCCGGAAAACGAAGAGGTTTATACCCATCGGACAGGACGTACCGGCAGAGCAGGGCGTTCCGGTGAAGCGTGGACCTTTGCTACAGAAAAAGACATTCGGCTTGTGCGTAATCTGCAGCGGCAGCTGGAAGGTCGGGTTGCTTTAAATCAGCCGGAACTGGCTTCCTTGAAAGAGTTTTATACTGCAAACACGGCTGCTTATACAGAAGGACGTGATGAGAGCGCTGCTCGCTCTTTTCGTCCAGCCCGTAATAATAATAGTAATGGACGTGGACAGAAGGCAGACTCCTTTGCTGCCCGCCGTCCCCGGAAACCGAATACAAGACCGATGCAGGCGACACGAAATCAAGACCAGCTGTCGAGTGGGGAGGGGACCTCTTCATCAGACCAGCCTCGCCGTCAACGGCGCCCGTCACAACAGAATCAGGTAACTGGTCAACAAGGCAAAAGTGAAAGAAATGCCTTTGGTGGTGGACAGGCAAAACCGTCCAGCCCGATACATAAGCAAAAAGGGAAACGTTCTTCCCGCCATAATCAGAAAGAGAATGAGTATATGCCTTCCTGATTGCGTGAGAGTTAAAGTTTGATGCAAAGTGCCTTGACTGCCTGAATTTCAGGTAGTCAAGGCACTTTTTTTTTCACGTTGAGAAGTTACGTCGCTCTGGAGTATTTTCGTTGAAATGGAAAAAGATAAAGACACGAAGGGAGGAAGGAGGCAGGAAAAAGGAGGGCAACAAAAGTCGATGATGTCCGTTGTGCGATGAGGCTGTTTCAAGGTGTTCTTGAGAAAGACAGAACAACGAAAAGATTCTTTTGCTGATGAAAGACACGCAACATGCGAAAAAAAGGCTTTTTATATATGGGTGCCTTGAGACAGTTTGTGTTTCGCTCATATTCAAGACACAGGAGAAAATTTATTACAGCCATGTTTGCTCTCGGAGTAGAGCGTTTACCTCGCCGTCTCATTCCTCGCTTTGTCGGAGGATAAATCTTTTTGACTGTAACGAAGAAGATGGGCGAAATAGGGGTTATTCAAGGTACCCATATAAAAGCTTTGGCGTGTTTAACAGGTTCCCTGGTCTTTGGCTTTCCGTTTTTTGACTGTCTCCTTTCTCCTGCCTCCCCTTTTTCGTTCCTCGCTTTAAATTTAAAAAATCTTTATTTTCAAATATTTTTGTCTTCCTTCGCGTTCTTTGCGGTGAAAAAAAATGTCTTGCCGATTTTTGATTTCCCACGGTTTTTTAAGAATTTAAGAAAAACAGGTGAAAATACTCAAGCTTTCAGGACGTCTTTTATCTTTGCCTGTAAAAGTGCTGCCCCAAATGGCGGAATAACAAATTCCTTATGAGTTATACGATTCTGCTCCGTCATCTCCATACATTTTTGCGGTGCCGTTGCACAGCTGTTGAGCAGGAGATACCACTCTTGAACAGCCGGAGGTTTCGGCAGGGTAAATTCCAGTTCCTGGCCTGCACCATTAAGCATGACAAAGAACATCGCAGGCTCGCTGCTCTCTTTGCTTTCCAGTAGAAAGGCGAGGCCATGACAATGATCACTCCAGTCCACCTGTCCCGGATTAAGGTATTGCCATTGAATACTGCTTTGTTGCCCTTCTTCTGTGAAAAATACACTCCGACCAAAAACTTTATAGCGTTGCCGCAGAGCGATGGCGCACTGAACGAAGCGGGTTAAATCGATATTTTTTTGCAGCATTGTCCAGTCGATCCAGCTCAAGGGAGAGTCCTGGCACCAGGCATTATTATTGCCGTGCTGGGTTCGGGCCATTTCGTCGCCAGCGGAGAGCATGGGTACTCCCTGTGAGAGGAAGAGTATGAGCATAAAACTTTTCATTCTGCGCAAACGAAGGACGTTGACGGCTGCGTTTTTCACTGGTCCTTCTTCGCCGCTGTTCCAGCTGAGATTGTTGTTGTCGCCGTCTCGGTTATTCTCGCCGTTGGCTTCATTGTGTTTCTCATTATAACTTACCAGGTCGTAGAGGCTGAAACCGTCGTGGGATGTGATAAAATTAATTGAATTCACAGGACTCTTGCCAGAGTTCTGATAGAGGTCGGAGCTGCCCGCAATACGGGTGGCCAGATTGCTTACAGTTCCTTCTCTGCCTGACATAAAGGTGCGGACATCGTCGCGGAATTTCCCATTCCATTCTCCCCAGCGCCAGTTGGAGGAAAAACTGCCGACTTGATAGAGCCCGGAGGCATCCCATGCCTCTGCAATGAGTTTAACGTCGCGGAGCAGGGCATCTTCGGCAAGGCGATCCACCAGAGGCGCCTCAACCAGAACCTCGCCGCGCTGCCCACGGGAAAAAATGGAGGCAAGATCGAAACGAAAGCCGTCAACTCGCATCTCCCCGGCCCAGTAATGCAGTACGTCGTAAATCATTGCCCGGACCACTGGATGATTGCAGTTCACTGTGTTGCCGCAACCAGAATAATTAAGATAGTCTCCATCCTTGTCGAGAAGGTAAAAGATAGTGTTGTCAATTCCTCGGAAACTTGACGTTGTGCCGTCATAATTTCCCTCTCCGGTGTGGTTGATAACCATATCGAGATAGACCTCTATGCCCACACGATGGAGTTCGCGAACCATGGTTTTAAATTCAACGAGGATATTGTCCGGATTGGCGGCATAACTGGGGTGGAGTGCAAAAAAGGAGAGGGGGTTATAACCCCAGAAATTGAGCAGTGGGCGATTTTCCAGGGGATCGTTAAAGGGAACATCGGTTTCATCAAAGGCGTTAACCGGCATCAATTCCACGGCTGTTATCCCAAGTTCCTGCAGGTAGGGAATTCTCTCTATAATAGCCGCAAAGGTTCCGGGTGATTCAACATCAGAGCCTTTGCCAAAGGTGAAGCCACGGACATGCAGTTCGTAGATCACCGTTTCTGTCAGTTCGTTTTTCGGAGAAGGAACTCTTTGCCAGTCGAAGGTATCCTGACGATAGATACAGCGCGGACGGTCGCCGAAAGAACTCTTTTCGGCCCAGGCTCTGGGAACAAGCATCTTGGAATAGGGATCAAGGAGAATCCTGTCGGGCCTGAAGACGTGACCTTTTTCCCTCTCGTTTGGTCCCTCCATCCGATAGCCATAGGTAAAATGCTCAGGGAGACCGTTGATCTGGATATGCCACACATCACCAGTACGATTCTCTTTGAGAAGTGGAATTTCACAACAATGCCAGTTCTCGTTATCAGCGGGGGTTTCTATAACCAGTTTTACCCCGGTGGCGTGACGACTGAAGATGGCGAAATTAAGTCCCTGCCCGTCGTTACTTGGGGAGACACCGAAAGGTTGGGGGGAGCCAAGGTTTGTTTTCAGCGTTGGATTCATTTCAAAGCCCGATAAGAGGAGAATGCCAGTCAGAAGTTTTTACCGCTTTTACAATGTCCTGCACCCCATATCTTATATTGTGCGCTTCAGGGGGGCAAGGAAATCATACATCAGGGTCCCTTGAATAATCAGTCTTTCGCCCATCTTCTTCGTTACAGTCAAAAATTTATCCTCCGACAAAGAGAGGAACGAGACGTCGAGATATCAATTATATGGCTGTGGTAAATTTCCTCCTGTCCTCAAATATGAACGAAATACAAGCTGTTTTAAGGTCCCCTTCAGAGAGTACTCAGGGTGAAGCAATCTCATTATTTACAGAATAATCCTTCGTTGCCGGGAAACATAGGGACGTCCAAATGGGGCGTCTGGTAAAAGATAGACAGTACATTCCAGAAGTTTTACTCTTTTACAGGGAATGTCAGATCAAACCAATGTTAAAATCGCAGGTAAAGGGGATAAAAAATGGCTGACGAAATTATCATAAAACCAGTGGGTTACATCAGATCGAAGTACACCAGTCGAGCAGGGACACCTTTTCAGGGGAGGGAATCAACGGGAAGTTGTGGGACCATAGAGATTCTCCCTGAGTTTAAAGATGGGATCCGGGACCTGAAAGCTGGTATGAAGATCACCGTTATTTTTAATTTTCATCTTTCAAAAGGGTATACGCTTATAACTGCAGCGAGAAAATCCCCCGAACCACGGGGGGTCTTTTCAACACGGTCGCCGGACCGGCCAAATTCTTTGGGAATTACCACTGTGGAGATAGTCAGGATAGCAGATGGCAGGATAGAATTTCTTGGAGCTGATATGCTGGATGGAACGCCGGTGATCGATATTAAACCAGGTTTCGAGGCCTGACATGTTTCTCTCTTTGTCCTCATGATCTTCGGGAAAGATCGAATATGAACGAAATACAAGGTTCTTCAAGGTACCCTAAAGACAAAAAGGGAGAAAGGAGGCGGGAGACAGGAGGCAGGAAAGAACAGGGCAACAAAACTCCATGTCGTCCGTTGTGGAATGAGACTGTTTCAAGGTGTTCTTGAAAAAGACGGAACAGCCAAAGGATTTAGCGTGTTTCGTTGGCCACCAGGTCTTTGTCTTACCGCCTTTCCCTTTCTCCCGTCTCCCTTCCTTCGCGTTCTTCGCGGTAAAAAAATGTCTTACCGGTTTTTGTTTTTCCCGGCAGTGAAAGAGGACGCGCCCCCATGGCGCCTGCATGGATTTTATTCGAAGCTGCGCCCTTCACCCTTTTCTTCATAAGTCACTCCGTCACGAATATGATAAATGCGTTTAAACGTGGGAATGATTTTTTCGTCGTGGGTGACGACGATTATTGCGGTTGCAAATTTTTGCGCCATTTCGTTCAAAATTCTGATAACAGCCAGCGCGCGCTCGCTGTCAAGCGGGGCGGTTGGTTCATCGGCCAGTATCACGGGGGGACGATTCACCAGGCCGCGCGCGATAGCCACTCTCTGTTGTTCACCACCGGAGAGCTGGGATGGCATGGCTTTGGCGCGATGCTCGATATCAAGAGCTTTAAACAATTCTCTTGCCTGTTTCCGCGCCTCGGCGTTGGGTTTTCCTGCAAGCATGGGCAACAGTGCGACGTTGTCGGTAACATCGAGGAAAGGGATGAGATAGGGCGCCTGAAAGACAAAGCCGATGCGGTCGCGTCGTAATGCTCGAAGATCCTTTACCCTCCAGGCATTATCATAAATGAGATCATCTCCGAGCATCATTTGTCCGGCAGTGGGCTCAATTACAGCTCCGAGACATTTAAGCAGCGTACTCTTCCCGGAACCCGAAGGCCCAATCAGTCCAACGACTTCGCCGGGTGCAACGTGCATATTGACATTTTTTAAGGCCTCTACAGCAGTGTCTCCACTGCCATAGCGTTTTTTTACCCCGACGATAGTAATCCCTTTCTCTGTCATGTCAGCCTCCTATGGCTTCGGCCGGATTAACCTTGAGTGCGGCGCGGATAGATATGATGCTTGAGAGTATGCAGATCATAACGACGGCGATAAAACCAAAAATTGAGTCGAGGGGTTCCAAAAGCACATGCTTGGGGAAAATGGGTGCCATCAACAGGGTTGCCGTGATCTTTCCCACCACAAAGCCGATCAGGCCCAGAGCAATGGACTGCTGCATGATCAGGCCGACAATGGTGCGGTTCTTTGTTCCAATGAGTTTCAACACGGCTATCTCACGGATTTTTCCCATCGTCAGCGTATAGATGATGAAGGCGACAATAGCTGAGCTCACAATGGAAAGAATAATGAGGAACATGGCAATCTGTTTTGCCGAGGTGGCAATCAGCTTGCCAACGAGGATCTCCTCCATCTGACTGCGGGTGTAGACCGTGAGATGCTTCCATCGGCGGATTGACTCTGCCACTTCGTCCGGATTATGGCCTGTTGCAACCCTCACCAAAACAGCGTTGACGTATGTATTGATACTTTGCGAGGCAATAATTGCGTCGAGTAAACCGGGTACCCCCGGACGGTTGAACGCCGAGTTCTCCTCCGTCCGTCGGCGCTGTTCCCGGATGGCATCATTGTCCTTTAGAAACTGGGCTTCCTGCGCGTCTTTGAGCGGAATGAACACCATTGGGTCCCCACTGGAAGAGACCATTCTCCTGGTCAGGCCGACGATGGTGTAGTGGTTGCGGCGAATCTTGATACGTTCTCCCAGTTTAAATTTGGTAGCGATGTCAGCTACTGCTTCATAATGTCCACGGGTAATCTGTCGTCCGCCGATCAGATAAGGCGGCCAGCCCGGGGTTCCGGGTCCCCCGGCGGTGATACCGGTAACCATGGCGCGGACATCAACTCCTTTTCGACGCACCTGCATGGTGAGATAGGTGATGTCGGCGGCATCTGCCACGCCCGATATACTGCGAATCCCGCGCCAGGAATCATCATATATGCTTGAGGATTCAGCATAAGGGCCAAGGGTATCCTTTTGGACCACCCAGAGATCAGCCCCGCTGTTCTCGAGCAGAACCCGGGCATCATCGACCATCCCGCGATAGATGCCAGCCATGGAAAGGGTAACGCCGATGAGAAGTCCGAGGCCCATGCCGGTAAAAACAAACTTCCCCCAGGAATGCATGATGTCGCGCCCGGCCAGGCTGATCATTGTGTTACCCCCGCTATATGATCAACGATGCGAATCTTGCTGTGTTCCTTCAAGGCATTTTCGCTGTAAAGCACTATCTGGTCACCACTCTTCAGCCCTTTTTGTACCTGTACACGGCCTTCCAGATCAGATTCCCCCAGTGTAATCGGGGTGAATTGAAGATGGCCATTTACATGTTTCCACACGCCCGGCTGGCCATTAATGTGATGAATTGCAGCATTGGGGATAACCGCTGCCGCTGCCATTTTCGGCAGGGTCACTGTGACTTCTACAAGTTCGCCGATTGGTGGCAATGGCTCAGGGATCTGATCGAACACAACCTTGGCCAGAGTTTCTTCCGTGACCGCATCGGCGAGGGGTTCGGTGCGCAGAACACGTCCTGTCTGAAATTCACCTGACCGGGATCGTAATGTGATCTGGCCTGGTAATCCTGCGGCGAGGCCCCGCGCACGAGTTTGATCGAAGCGGACATTAATCCACAGGGAGGTCGGGTCGATGATTTCCACGACAAACTGACCCGCGACCACAGTGGTCCCCGGGTCGGCATCCCGTGAAACAACGAGACCATCAACGGGTGAAAGCAATAATAAATTATTGAGCTGTGCCTGGAGCGCTTTGCGGTCGGCAGCTGTACGGGACAAGTCCTCCCGGGCTGCAGTCAGTCCTGCGGCTGCTATCTGTAATTCCTGCCGTTTTGCGGCTGCCAGTTCTTTACTGGTGGCGCGGGATTTGAGTAGCAGGTTGTAACGTGAAGACTGTGTCTGTGCATAATCCTTACGCGCCTGCGCTTCGCTTATCAGTGCAGCTGCTCTTTTAAAACCCGCATCCTGAGCCCTGATACGGGCATCAAGATCTACCGGGTCCATGTCGCCAAGCACCTGCCCCGCCTTGACATAATCTCCTGTGTTGACATCCAGACGTTTGACCCGGCCTGCAGACGTCGGACCAATTTTGTACGTGTAACGAGCTTCTATGGTCCCGATGCCGAACATTGCCGGTGAGATTTCGCTCTCCTCAACGGTCGTTAATACCACCGAGACCGGGGCAAGCGGTCCGGAGCGCAGGGCCACATAGACAAAAAGTACCAGCAGAGGAACAAGTACAGCAATGAGTGCCAGTGTCCGTTTCTGGAAAGGGAATTTCTTCATAATGAACTCCTGATACCACGTTGATAGATGACAAAGACTTTCTTTGCCTTGTTTTTCATCTGATTTGCATCCCCGGCGATTAACGACAGCATTACCAGTCCCTGAATGGTGCCGAGGAAGAGGGTGGCCGCTGCGTCGCTGTCCAGCTCCTGATCAAGTTCCCCGCAGGCTTTTCCTTTTCCAAGCAGATGGTGAAGGTGCTCCCCGTAACGGTGGAGAAGCGTTTGCACGATCTGTTTCGGCCTGGTTTCTTCAGCGCGTTGTAATTCACCGGACAGAATGCGGGGAATACCCGGATGCTCTGTGATAAAATCCACATGGGCCATGAACATATTTTCCAAGGCCTTGAGGGGGGAGGGCTGCGCATGTATTGCCTCTTCAATACGGGAGAGCAGGTGTTCAGCGACCCATTCCATTACAGCCTCAAAAATAGCATTTTTGTTGGGGAAATGTCGAAAAAGTGAGCCCTGGGTCAGACCCATATGTTCGGCTATGGCCGCAGTGGTGATATCACTCGGGTTTTGTTCTCCTGCCAGCTTGATAACGGTCTCAACAATTATCACTCTTCGCTCTGCAGCGGGAAGATGTCTCCTTGGTGCAGTCATGTGAACCTCCTGCAAATAAAGTAAGTAATCAATTACTATCTTTATTCACAGGAGGTTTTTTGTCAATAGATTTTCCCCAAAAGAGGGTCCTTATTGGGGAGGGGTGCGGACAGTCTGCTTTCAGAGGTGAGCAGAGAAATCTGCGCTGTCATAGCATGATAACGGATTGTTCAGATGTGGTGGGAGAAGGCTCCGGCTCTGCTCCTGCAAATTAAAGTACAAATATAAATTAGGGAGAAGTATTGTAAACACAAATGTTGCAGGGTGTGTGAAGCAGAAAAAGAACCGGGGTGTGCAAAAAGAACATTTGGAAAACAATGATAAATGAATATGTCAAATACCTGATCCTCGCGATTGTTATAACCGCAATCCCTGGTCCTGCTGTTGTGTTAACGATCAGAAACAGCATTCGCTACGGATATAAAGTTGCCATTGTGAACGTGATCGGCAACTTCTGTGCCATGGTTCTTCTGGCAACTCTTTGTGCGATTGGTGTGGGAGCTGTTATTGTTGCTTCTGCCACGCTGTTTTCCCTTCTAAAGCTGATCGGCAGCTGCTATCTGATTTATCTGGGAGTGCGTGTGTGGAGAGCTCCGGCCTTTGATGCAGGCGCAGCTTTTGGGAAAGAGGAAAAAAACGACAGGAAACTCCTGTCAATCTTCCAGGAGGGCTTTGGCGTAGGGATAACAAATCCGAAGGCGATAGTTTTCTTTGTTGCGCTCTTTCCGCAATTTATCGATCCCACAAGGGCGTATGTTCCGCAGTTTCTCACGCTTATCTTCACCATAGAAGGCATTTCCTGTATTGTGCTCTCCACCTATGCAGTGCTGGCTTCGTCACTGTCCGCATGTCTGGCAAAAAAGAGATCGATGGCCTTTTTTAATAAAATTACAGCCCTTGCGTTCGCCGGTTTTGGGCTTGCACTGCTTGGCGAAGGGTAAAAATACAAGAATCAGGCAACCCATAAAGGACTCCTTACTTACTATATGGATATGCAGACTCCAGATTTACGACGTTTTTCGGTGGCGTTATTTTCTTCCGTAATGGGATTGTCAGGTTTTACCCTCATGGCCGTACAGGCTGTCCAGGTATTACACTATCCCGCCATCATCAGTCAGGCCGCAGCTGTAATCAGTATCGGGGCTTTTCTCTTCATTACAGCAGGCTTTATCCTCAAGATCCTGTTCTGTCGTGAGTCTGTTGCAGAGGAGCTGAATAATCCTGTTATCCTTGCATTTTCCGGCTGCATTCCGGTTTCATTTCTTTTAATTGCAACCATTCTCTCTGTATTTCATCTCCCGCTCGTAAACGTTGTCTGGTGGGCTGGAACGGTGCTGCAGGTCCTCGTCACCTTTTATTGTCTCGCCTTCTGGGTTAATTCAGATATTGACCTGCAATATGCCACACCTGCCTGGCTGATCCCCGTAGTTGGGAACCTGATAGTACCCTTTGGTGGCAGGGGGATTGTGTCGCAGCCTTTTTTAGAGTTCTTTTTCAGTATTGGTTTTTTCTTCTGGATAATTCTCACGCCAATATTGCTCTACCGTATTATTTTTTGCGACCAGCTGAAAGAGAATCTTCGACCTCTCCTGTTCATTTTTATTGCTCCTCCGGCAATTGCAGTGGTCTCGTACCTCAGTATATTCGGTGATCACTATGATTTCTTTGTCACCCTTTTATATAATGTGGGGCTGGCTTTTACGTTTTTAACTCTCGTTCTCTATAAAAAATTTATCCATCTGAAATTTTACACCTCTTCCTGGGCGTTTATCTTCCCTTCAGCGGTTATGACTACGGCTTCGATCAAGATGTATGCACATTACGGATATGCATTCTACTTCTATTTGTCCCATGTACTCTTCATGGGGATCTGCTTTGTGATGCTGTGGATTACAAGGCAGATACTAAAAATGATCTTATGCAGACGGGTGGAGAATCGCTGAAGGCAATAAGATGTTTAAGGGTTTTCTCCTTAAATTTTTTGACTGTCTTTGTCCTCTTCGCAGATTCAAGGAATTGATGGGAGGAGAGAGAAGAGGGGGGCAGAACCAGAGGAATCTGGAGAATGGCGGCTGAGTTCTGAAGTGTAATCTGTTGTGTTGGAGATGCCCACATTGGTCGTCTCTACAAAGACCTTTGCCTTTCCCGCCTTTCCGTTTTTTTTCCCAAAAAGTTTTCGCGTTT
>Ga0172378_10002058_pt1 | contig 18770 bp, 21 predicted proteins | sample GrowelOW332metaG_FD_119755 | JGI IMG/M metagenome (GOLD analysis project Ga0172378, IMG submission 119755) | Groundwater microbial communities from an aquifer near a municipal landfill in Southern Ontario, Canada - Pumphouse #3_1 metaG | ecosystem: Environmental > Aquatic > Deep subsurface >... | reverse complement strand
GGCAAAAGTAGAACTTGATTTTTCTAGCTCAAAAGAGAAAAATTCCAAAAAAATATGGAAGCAAATAGGATTGTTTGTTCTCGCATTTGCGATCATTACCTTTTGCTACATTGTTGTTGTCCCTTATACGATTATTTACGATTCAACAACAGCATACGATGCGACTAAATTTGTAGGCGCAGCGATGTTAGTGGGAATAGGTATCTACGGATATGTATTGCACATTAAGAAAAAGTTGACTTTCGAAAATAAAATCTTCATTATTATTCTCTTATCTTTTGTCATCCATTTAACTTATATCCTGTATACTTCGGCTACCACTAGGCAGTATGATACTTGGACATCCAACAGTGACGGTCACTATGACTATGCTCTTTCCTTTTACTTAACCGGGACTTTTCCTGACCACAGTATTGATATTGATTCTATCTATCAATTCTATCATCCGCCTCTCAACGCCATAGTACAAGCGGGATTTATGCACGTATTTTCTTTCATTTGCCCTAATGAATTGCTGACTAATTCCACTGAAAGTCTTTATTCGGCTTGTCAAATTCTCTCTTGTTTTTACATGTTGGTTTCTGCGGTATTTATGGTTAAGATAATTCTTATGAGTAAATTGAGCGACTCTTCAAAGTTGCTTGCTAGTGCCTTTGTTGCCTTGTTTCCTCGATTGACTCAATTGTCAGGTCAGTTAAACAACGATGCCTTGGCCATAATGCTTTCAATTATAGCCCTCTACTTCTTTTGCAAATGGTACTTTGTTAAAAAGAATTATCTAAATATTTCGATGACTGCTTTGTTCATTGGACTAGCGATGATGACGAAAATGTCTTCAGTCATAATTTGTTTTGGCATTGCTGTTGCCTTTGTCATCGAGCTTGTTCGCAGTATCCGCAAAAAGAAAGGCAGCCTAAAACTAGGAAATCTAATTTTGCAATACATAGTGTTTCTCGCTATTTGCGCTCCTCTCGGACTTTGGTTCCAGTTTTACACTCACTACGTTTACGGGTTACCGTGGAATTACGTTTTTTCCCGGCTCAATTCAGCCTTGTTTACAGGAACTCAAGATTGGGTTATAAATAACAAGCCTGAAAGTTTAGACTACTATAATTCCAAGAATAGTGGTCTGATTTACGAAAGCAATTTATACAATATTTTCAAGAGATACATTGTTCCTATCGATTTCACCGAACTATTCGATTACAATTATATATTCTGCTCAGCGTTCAACGATTATTGCATATTGTCCTATGCGCTGAGATCCTCAATATTTGGAGAATTTTCCTATACTTTAGGCGGAGGAATTGGAGCGATTGCTGTATTCTCGATATTTGTTTTGTGGTTCCTTCTCATCATATATTTGATATACCAGCTTATTGTTCGTCCGAAGTTTGGACGCGATGGGACATTCAGTCTCTACCTTATTCTCGGATGTATTGTCATGTATCTTTACTTGCAAATTAGCATGCCTTACGGATGCAGTATGGATTTCAGATATATCGTACCAATTATCCTTCCTATCGGATATTTATTTGGAAAAGCCAATGATTTGTGTAGCATCCAAAGAAAAACAAAATTTACTCGTTTATTTAAGCAAACGATGAATGTTACCCTTGTCATATTTATCGCTTCAAGCTATCTATTCTACTTCGTAACGATTTAAAAAATAATTAGCGTATTATTTTACTTGATGATTTTTATTAATGTATAATTACATTAAATCTAAAGGAGGACTAAAAGAAAATGGAATTAAAAGGAAGTCAAACTGAAAAGAACTTAATGACAGCTTTCCAAGGCGAATCAATGGCTAGAAATAAGTATACTTATTTCGCTTCAGTCGCAAAAAAAGAAGGATATAACCAATTCGCTGAATTGTTTTTAGAAACTGCCGGAAATGAAAAAGAGCATGCGGAATTGTGGTACAAAGCTTTAGGATTAGTCGGTGATACAGCTGCTAATTTAAAAGCTGCTGCTGAAGGCGAACATTACGAATGGACAACCATGTATAAAGAATTCGCTGAAACTGCTCGTAAAGAAGGATTTATTGAAATTGCAAGACAAATGGAAGGTGTTGCCACTGTTGAAAAGACTCACGAGGCAAGATATCTCCGTTTGCTTGAGAAACTCCAAAAGAATGAAGTGTTCATTTCTGACGAAGTAGTAGTTTGGAAATGCGGTAACTGCGGTTATCTCCACATTGGTAAAGCTGCTCCTAAGATCTGCCCTGTTTGTAAGCATCCTCAAAGTTATTTTAGAAGAGCTGATAAAGAACTCAACGAAATTTCATAATTTGGTCTTTAAGTTGCTAACTGAAGTTAGCAACTTTTTTTATGGATTTTTTGTAATAGCAAGCGACAATTTACACATTTTTTATAAATAAAAACATCAGTTTGCACTTTCATTATCCTTATATTAGATGTATCATAATTGTAAGGGATGACAAATTTACATTTTTGTTTCATAGGAGGGAAAATATGTCCGATAATTTAAAAGACAGAGCTACGATATACGAAGTAGCAAAAAAAGCCGGGGTTTCGCTGGCTACAGTATCAAGAGTTATCAACGGAAAAGATAACGTAACTGAAAAAACTAAACTAAAAGTACAAGCTGCTATCAAGGAATTAGGATATCGACCTTCCGCTCTTGCTCGTGGCTTAGCAACAAGTAAATCCACAAATATTGGTATTGTTCTTCCCGGAACAAACTACGTATATATTTGCAATATGCTTTCAGGAATGACGGACATTGCAAAGATTTACGGTTACCAAACGACATTATTTGTCACGCGTCGCTCGAAGGAAGACGCTCAAAAAGCTATAGAAAAACTTATTTCATCTCACGTTGACGGAGCTGTTATTTTTGATGATGAATTGGATCAAGATGAGATTAGACTCATCCAGGATTACAATATTCCACTAGTAGTTATCGGCCATGAAATGTCCGATAAAATGCTTTGTTCCATAACCCTCGATTACAATTCAACAATGATAGATATTCTTAAAAACCACTATGCTTCTGGAAATAAGACAGTAAATTATCTAGACATAACCATGGCTGGAAATATGATGGATAATTTGCGAGATCACATCATAGAATATGCAAATTCAGTTGGAGAGACTGTAAACTTAATTCATTCAGAAGACTCATATCAGCGCCTGTATTCAGATATGAAAGTCTATTTTGAATCAGAGTCTCACCGTAAAGGACTGTTCATATGTCCGCGAGATTCACTCGCCTGCGCTGTTATCAATGCGGCATCTGAAGATGGAGTTAAGATTCCCGAGGAAATCGAAGTTATTTCCGTTGTTGGAACCAAGTATTCATACATTGTTAGACCTCAAGTATCTTCCTTGGAGATTGACCTATTCGAAGTTGGGTCGATTGCTATGAGAATGCTGACAAAATTATTAAAGGAAGAATTAGACCAAAAAGTTTACCGTTTTAAATCGCAATTTGCGGTTCGCGGATCTACGAAGAAATAAATTAGAAAAGAGATAACATGGCACTATTCAATATCGAAGATATCATGGAAGAAAGTTGGTTTTTAATCGCCGCTTTATCTGTTGTTGCGCTTTTGTGCGTGATTATTTTAACTTGGATATTCGTTATGTTTTATCATCATTCATGCAAGCGCCAAGTCAAGGAACTTGACGAGCGATATAATGCTCTTCATAAATCATTTTCTACCGATGCCTCGCAGATGATATCGCGAATACAAATTATCGCCAATAACAACGCTAATTACGTTCCTATTTACAATAGATGTCAAAGTAGATTCTTGGGAATCATGAATAACAATGATAAATCGTGTTTTATTGCTATCAGCTCACTAAAGACGCTGATCGGCAACAAAGACTATAAGAATATTAAGGGTGTTATCGATTCCACACGTCAATCGATGAACGAATACAGCAAAGCAGCCAAGGAACTAAGCAACGATTTACAGGCTAAGTTGCAACGGGAAGACGATTTTCACTCACAAGTGGTACCAATCAAGGAAAAATTTAGAAAATTAAAAGAAGAATACAATAAAAATTCTAGTGCCCTTGCTTCTATTTCAGAATCTTTTACAACCCTATTTACTCACATAGCAAATATGTTCAACGAATTTGAAGAAAATTTGTTGAGAGCAGATTACGACAGTGCAAGCCAGGAATTGAAGGAGATGGAAAAACTTATTGATGCTTCGCTTGTGGTAATGAAAGATTTACCATACTTAAACACGTTAGCCTCTAAAGTTATTCCTGAAAAGATTGAAGAGTTGAATACAACTTATCTTGATTTGGAGAAGCGAAATTATCCTTTGCACAATCTTAGAATTAAGAGCAATATAGAGCAAATGAACAAGGAACTTAATGAGTGCAATGATCGTCTTGCGAGACTTTCAACCAAAGGTGTTAATGACTGCTTTGAAAATATCACACTTAGAATCAATGGCTTTTTGCAAGACTTTGAGAAGGAGAAGGAAGCAAAAGTTGAATTTGATAAGATTCAAAATGGACTTACCACTTCGACTTATCAAGCGGAAAAGCAATTTGCCAATCTAAAAAATTCCTTGCCAAATTATCAAAATATTTACAAGATAGATTCGACATATCTCGAACAGATTGTATCTATGCAGGATTTGATTGACGACATGTCGGCCTGCAAAAGACGGTTGGATTCTTATATCAATTCTTCGACAAAGCAACCTTACTCCATGTTGGTAAACTACAGTTATGAATTGCGACGCAAGATTGAAAAAATTCAACAGGCGTTTGATGATTTCCACGAGTATTTGGCGAGAATGAAAACATCCACGGACAACGCCTATCAACTTGTGCGCAACGGATATGTAAGAATTAAGGAAAAAGAATATATTTTACGAGAGTTGAATATCAATTCGCTCACAGAAATTCTCGAACCAAAATTGAAAAGCTGTTACAAAGATTTGTTAAAGATCGATGAAATGTTAAATATTACTCCCATCGACGTTACAAATCTCAACGCTCTCTATAAAGAGACGAAAGACAAGCTCGATTCGATTACTAGAAGAGTCGATGAAGAAAAGGAAAATGCGATGAAAGCAGAGAACTTGATTGCGTATTGCAATAAGTATCGCGCAGATTCCTACGATGTGAAAGTTGGACTTGAATCAGCGGAAACATCGTTCCTAGAAGCGGACTTCCATCGTGCGCAAGCCCGCGCTGCTCAGATATATAAGGAACAAACAAGTATTAAATAATGATATATTTTGACAATGCTGCCACAGCAAAAGTAGATCCTAAAGTATTAGAAACATATGTAAAATTAGTAAATGAATTAATTGGCAATCCCGCTTCAGCCCACGGATTAGGGCTGAAGTCTCTTAATTATTTGGAAAGAGCCCGCAAGCAAATAGCTCGAACTTTGAAGTTGAAGAATAAAGAAATCGTTTTCACTTCAGGCGCTTCTGAATCGAATAATTTAGGAATAAAAGGTTTTGCCTTGAGAAATATAAAAACTGGAAAGCACTTGATAACTTCAACGGTCGAACACGCATCAGTTTTGAAAGTTTTTCAAGATCTTGAAAAAGAAGGATTCGAAGTTACTTACTTGCCAGTGGATAACAATGGACAAATCAGTCTTGATCAGTTGGAAAAAAGTTTGAGAAAGGATACTATCTTGGTATCATTGATGGGCGTGAATAACGAAACCGGAGCTATTTTTCCTATTGAAAAAATAAGCGAAATTATCAAATCTAACTCTCGTGCGATTTTCATGTCTGATTTAACTCAAGCAATCGGAAAAGTAAAGGTTAATTTGAACCTGATTGATATGTTTTCGATGTCATCTCACAAGGTCTGTGGCTTGAAGTCTAGCGGCCTATTAGCATATAATGCAAATCTAAAGATAAAGCCACAAATTCTCGGTGGTGGTCAGGAGAAAGGTTTGCGTTCAGGTACGGATAACACTCCTCTAGATTGTTCCCTTGCGACGGCTCTTCGGCTGTATATGGGAAGTTTTGAAGAGAGATATGCCAAAGCTAAGGAACTTAAAAATTACTTGGTCGATGAACTGAAAAAATTTGGTGAAAATGAGATAAGATTCATTTCTCCTCAGGATAGCTGTTCACCTTTTATTTTGAATTTCTCCTTGCTACACTACAAAGCCTCCGTTCTTGTCGAGGCACTTTCAAGGCGTGAAGTATACGTCTCTACCAAATCTGCATGTTCTTCTCACACATCTGGTAGTTCATATGTCTTAGAAGCGATGGGTTTTCCTTCAAATATCTCATCTAACGCAATTAGGCTTTCCTTCGAGGGGACGGAAGATTTAGAGCAGGGAAAACAATTTATGCAAATATTGAGAGAAGAAACGAAAAAATTAGAGAGGATATAATATGGATCATTCAAAAGATATGGTTATGGTTCGCTTTGGCGAACTGTCAACAAAAGGAAAAAATATTCGAGTTTTTATTAAGAAATTAGGTCAAAATTTAAAAGAAGCTCTCAAGGAATACCCCGAGTTAGTTTTTGATATTAAGCACGATCATATATATATTCATTTGAACGGAACTGATTTTTCTGAGGTTAGAGAAATTGTTTCCAAAGTTCCTGGTTTGTCATCGTTTTCGCTTGTCGAAGCGGTCGATAGAGATATTGATCAAATTAAAAGTAAAGCGCTAGAAATAGCAAAAGAAGCAAAGGCTAAGACTTTTAAGGTTATAACTAAAAGAGTTGATAAACTATTTCCGATGAGTTCTGACGAAATCAATCGTGCCGTCGCTGGAAAGATACTAAGCAGCACAGATTACAAGGTGGATGTCCACAATCCCGAACTTCCAATAAATATAACCATAAGACAGGATGTCGCATATATCTTCTCAAAAAAGTATCGAGGAATAGGTGGATATCCTGTTGGAATTGCCGGAAAAGGATTGATGCTTTTATCCGGTGGGATCGATTCACCAGTTGCCGCTTATTTGATGATGAAGCGAGGTGTGAAGTTAGAAATGATTCATTTTGCCGCTCCGCCTTACACTTCTGAGCAAGTTATTGTTAAGATAAAAGATTTGCTTAAACAACTTAATATTTATCAACCTCGAATAAAGGTATACGTCGTTCCATTTACGAAGATTCAAAAGAAGATTTACGAAGTTGCTGGAACTTCATATGCAATAACAATCATGAGAAGAATGATGTTGCGAATTGCCGAAAGAACAGCGCGTTCGCACCGAGACTTAGTACTAGCTACCGGTGAATCCATCGGTCAGGTTGCATCGCAGACCTTGCAGTCGATTGTCGCCATTGAGTCTGTTTGCAAGTTGCCAGTTATTCGTCCTCTCGCAACGGTTGATAAAGTAGACATTATAGATTATTCAAAAATGTTGGGAACTTACGACATTTCTATTCGACCTTATGAAGATTGCTGTACTATTTTCAGCGTTAAGGATCCGACTACGGCTCCGAAGATGGAAAGAATAGATGAAATTGAGAATAAATATGATTTCTCAGAGTTGTTGGATGAGACTTATCGCGGCATCGAAGTCATTAATGTGACTTCTGATGATATTGACGAATTTTAGTATTACGATCACTCGAGCCGAAGGGGGAGAGTGATTTTTACTTATTGGTAAAAAACATAAGAAAAGTGAGATTTATATAATTGCAACCAATAGTTGCGGCAAATTCAAACTAAATTTGGTAGTGCAACCACGGTTATTCAATTAAACTTAAATTATTGAAAGGAGACACAATATGAATATAGAAAATGCCAATCGCCTGATAAAGCTGCGAAAGAAAATGGGATATTCCCAGGAATCTCTCGCATCAAAATTGGGGATTTCAAGACAATCGGTATCGAGTGGGAAAGGGCGGAATCATCTCCAAACACGGACAATTTAATATGTCTAGCAAAATTGTAAGGAGTATCGCTCGATGAATTGTTAGATACCGATCAATCGGTCGAAGATATCGCACGAGACAAGAAAGAGAATAGAGATAAGGATAAAGACAATATCAATGTTAAGATTGGTAAAGGTGGAATCAAAGTTAATATTAATGGAGAAAGCGCCTCCTGCATAGGTAAAAAGAGAATGACTAAAAGCGAATACAAGATGGCAGTGGAAAAACTATACTTAGATATATGGCGAAGAGTCAATGGTTATCTATTCAGCTTTTTCCCCTTATTAGCAATAGTGTCATTTTTGTGCTTAGGAATTATTTTGGATTTGTGGTCTAGAGCGTGGGTGGTATTTTTCGTTCCATTCTTTATAGAAGAGACGATTAAAATATTTGAATATCGAGATTTCGAAAAAATGTCCAGCGCTTCAGTATTCCTGTCATTGATATTGTTTTTCACTCTTAGTTATACTGTTCTTTCGTGGAATATCTCATGGATTATATTCTTCTTAATACCTCTAATGTATATTCTCGGGCCGATATTGAATCACATATTTAAATGGGGAAAGAAGTATAGATATCGCGCTTTGGTGAAGAAGTATAAAAAGCATCACGATTTGTTCGAAAATGAAGAATATGATTGGGACGAAGATGATAGAGATGATGACGACGATGAAAATATAATTATTGAAAATGTCTAATATTCAAAAAAGAGCTGATACCAGCTCTTTTTTGATGGGGGTATATTTCAATTACTGCTATTGAGAATCAGATTCATTTTCTTCGTCGGTTTCTACATCATCGTCTTTCTTTTTTCTTTTTGGACGAGGTTCAAATCCAGGTCTAGGTCCCATGGGTGGATTCATTGGAGGGAATCCAGGACGCGGATGTGGATATCTCCTATCTTCATAAAAGTTTTCGTCTAAATCACCAGTGCGGTTCGACATTTTACTATCGAGAATAGCTTGTTGATTATCTAACAACTGGCCAAATGCGTAGACTAAGGTATAGCTGACAAATGAGCCAAATATTCCGATTAATATAACCAAGACAGCTCTAACTATATATGCCTTACTGGTTGATCCGAGTTGATTGGCTATTCCACCTTGTGTGACAAGAATAAATATTCCCGAGAACAGTGCAGATAGCGTTCCTAGAACAAATATAGCAATTGCTAGTTTCTTCAATACTCGTCCAGTTTTTTCTTTAAAATCCATATTGTTTTCTCCTTTCTTCATGAGTCAATTATCTCTCACAAAGTTAAGATTAACTTAAGGAAAAAACAAAAAAAGAAGTTGAATATTGAATCTAGTGATTCGCTATTCAACTTCAATTGTATTATTTTGAAATGATTATTTAGCCAGTGCTTTTTTTGCAGTATCAACAATCTTTGAAAATGCTTTAGGGTCAGCAATAGCAATTTCGGACAACATCTTTCTATTGAGGTCGATGTTGGCTTTCTTCAAACCGTTAATGAATTTAGAATAAGAAATGTCGTTCAAACGGCATGCAGCGTTGATTCTAGTAATCCAAAGTTTTCTAAAATCTCTCTTTCTTTCTTTTCTACCTCTATATGAGAAAGCCATAGCTTTGATCATGGCCTCATTACCGGTACGATATAATCTATGTTTACTTCCGAAGAAACCGCTTGTAAACTTTAAAATTTTCTTTCTTCTTGCGGTTTTATTTCCACCTTTTACTCTCATGTTACATTCCTCCTTATCTTGCTATGAGACGATTCAAACGTCTGCGATCTGCGCGAGATATTTGTTTTTTCTTTCTTAAGTGATTCTTAGTCTTGCGTTGTTTGCTCAATGCAAGGTGAGAAGTGTTGGTATTACCATTTTTGATAATTTTTCCAGATCCAGTAACGTGGAAACGTTTGGCAATAGCGCGTTTAGTTTTTTGCTTGTTTTTCATATTCTTTCTCCTATTTGTCTGTTATTTCTTCTTCTTAAGAGGCGACATATAACAGAAATATAATCGACCTTCCTTGGTAGGCTGCTTATCTACGACCCCATAGTCAACTAGCGAATCTACCATTTTTTGAAGTGCTTCTTGAGCAACATCAAGTTTGGTTATCATTCTACCTTTAAGGTAGACGCACAATTTAAGTCTCCATCCTTTATTAAGCAATTTAATTGCTTGATTAACCTTGGTTTTAATGTCGTTATCGCTCGTGAGGGCGGTAATTTTCAATTCTTTGACAAGATCAGGACGAGCTTGTTTCTTTTTGTTTTCTTTCGCAATTTTTTTCTTCTCATACTTGTATTTTGAGAAGCTCATGATTTTGCAAACAGGCGGCTTTGCTTGTGGGGCAATGCAATATAAATCCAACTTCTTTTCTTCCGCTAGATTTAAAGCGTCCCAATTTGACATGACACCAACTTTCTCTCCGTTTTCGTCAATGACTAAAACTTTTGGAAAGCGAATGGCTTCATTAACTAATTCTTTCTTTACTTTAGGCATGGGTGGCCTTAAGAGATTATTAGGGATATAAATAAGTGTTTCCTCCTTTTTACAAATAAAAACAGGCCGATGTTCATTGACCCGCACTAATACTGAAGATATTCATTTCTTCTGGCTATTTACCCAATCGAGCAATCGATTCAGGTGGGAGCGGACACTCGAACTTTCCTGATTTATTTACTAAATAATGATAATGTAAAAATCAACTTATGTCAAGCGCTAATTACTTTGCCTGTCTTTTATCTTCAATTGTTCTATCGGGAATTATAGCGTCGATGATTCTAAGGATGCTCACGACGGTGTAGCGAGTATCGTAACTGTAGAATTCATCTTTGAAAACTTCCTGGGCAGAATGCAACATCCAAAGCAATGCACAGGCGTGCTTTTCGATAAAAGTATTCAAGGCTAGCATTCGAATATATTTTCCTTTCTTCGGCTTGATGTTGTATATTTTTGATATATCTACTATCTTTTTCAACAGTTTCTTTTCATCGACGAGAGAACTGGTGAGCAAATAGTCAATTGTGCGCGGAGAGTCATATATGTAAATCTTATTTGCCTCATTGACAATTTTTGCAAGTTGGTCTCCACAAAAAGCCTCAGTTGGATCTACGACTGAGTGATATGGCTGGATGCTATTGCCTTCCTTTACAATGTAGGATATTTTCACGTTTGATTCCGGAACATCTTCGTACATGAGATTGATGTCAATAATTAAATCCACTTTTAAAATCTCCTTTGTTCTTTACATATAAAGCATACACTATAAATTAAAGACAAATATAATTTAAATAAACCAAATAAATTTTAAATTATCTTTCGTTTTCCTAACTTTATTAAAGATATTTTGCTACAATCTATTTGTAACTTTAGTAAAAATATATTTTAGGGGTGACATTATGGAATTATGTAAAAATCACATTTCGTGGGACGAATACTTTATGGGAATTGCCAAGCTTTCATCGCTTAGGTCGAAAGATCCTACAACGAAAGTTGGCGCGTGCATCGTATCTCAAGATAACCGCGTGCTTTCATTGGGATACAACGGTATGCCCAGAGGGTGTGATGATAGAGAAATGCCTTGGGGAAAGACGGATCCAAATCCCTTGAACACCAAATATCTTTATGTTGTTCACGCTGAACTAAACGCAATTCTCAATGCGAACAAAGATATTAGAGGTTCGAAGATTTACGTCACCTTATTTCCTTGCAACGAGTGCGCAAAAGCGATAATTCAATCGGGAATAAAGGAGATCATCTTCCTTTCAGATACTCACCGCGATGAACCTTCGGGAAAAGCTAGTGATCGACTTTTGTCAACAGCGGGAATCAAGATCACCAAATATGTAGGAAGAGTTCCGAAGATTGACTACGGTCTTAAGGAGAATTAACTTATGACTTGGAAAAAATCGAAATATTACTTTAGAGGAACCGGGATTATTATCCTTATACTTGCAATTATCTTACTCAGCTGTTACGGTATCGCTAGCAGCGATAGCTCTACCGTAAGGATGGTATTTTACATTGTATTTAGTTCCATTAGTGCCGGAATTATTGCGGCTTATTGGATCTATGCTTTCTCGCGTGAAAATCGATTGGCCAAAGAAGAGAAAAAGGAAAAAGAACTTGGAAAAGTTAAACCGATATACCACAGCAAGAACAATAAAAAATAGGTGGTGAATAAATGGAAGAAAACATTTCAGTTGAATTAGAAAACATATCCTTTGGTTATTCCAAGGAAGTGACGAATATCGACAATATTTCCTTCAAGGTAAAAGAAGGGGAATATTTGACGTTGATTGGACACAATGGATCGGGAAAATCGACCATTGCTAGATTGATTACCGGCCTTTTGCTACAGCGAAAGGGAAATATAAAAATCTTTGGCGAAACCATGACCGATGACAATGTTTTAAAGTTGCGCAAAGATATCGGAATCATTTTTCAAAATCCCGACAATCAATTCATTGGCTCCACTGTTCGGGACGATATTGCTTTTGGACTGGAAAATGACTGTGTTCCTGAAGATGAGATGGAAGGTATCATTCAAGAATATGCTGCCAGAGTTGGAATGGACGAATATTTAGACAAAGAACCATCAAACCTTTCGGGAGGACAGAAGCAAAGAGTGGCGATTGCTGGAGCGTTGGCTAGACATCCGAAAATTTTGATTATGGACGAATCAACATCAATGCTCGATCCTAAGGGAAAACGAGGAATTTTGAACTTGATTCATAAAATAAAGGAAAACGATCCCTTGCTAACCATAATTTCCATTACTCACGATATTCAAGAAGCCTACAATTCCGACCATGTCGTCGTTATATCAAAAGGGCGTAAAATTCTTGATGGCACGCCTGATGAAGTGTTTGCTGATTCGAAAAAAATGATCGATATGAAACTGGATATTCCTTTTTTTAAAAAGCTCAATATCGAATTGGAAAAGAGCGATTTGTCAAAGTACAAATCTAATTCCTTGGAAAGCCTGGTGAAAAAGTTATGCCGATAAAATTAAAAGACGTATCTTATACGTACTCACAAAAAACACCATTTGCCTTTGAAGCGTTAAAGCACGTTTCCTTAGATATTAAGGATCATTCTTTTTTGGCGCTTATTGGAGAAACGGGATCGGGAAAGTCAACTCTCGTTCAACATTTAAACGGATTGCTTTTACCCACTTCCGGAGAGGTTCAAATTAGCAACTATATGCTTTCGATTGAAAACGGAAAGAGAAAGTATGTCGACTTGAATAAAAGTCAAAATAAAAAGTATCGCAAGAAGCAGTTTGACATTAGGAATTTGCGCAAATATGCAGGTTTGGTTTTTCAATTTCCAGAATATCAGCTCTTTGAAGAAACGGTGTTAAAAGATATATGCTTTGGTCCGAAGAATTTTGGAGCGACTGATCAAGAAGCCGAAATGATGGCGAAGGAAGCTATTCAATTAGTTGGATTGGATGAATCCTATCTATCTAGGTCGCCTTTTGAATTGTCAGGTGGAGAAAAAAGAAGAGTAGCTATCGCTGGCATCATCGCTTTAAATCCTTCAGTTCTCATCCTCGATGAACCTACAGCAGGTTTGGATCCGCAAGGTGAGCGTGAGATGATGGAATTATTTAAGAAAATATACGACGCCGGGAAAACAGTTATTCTCGTCACTCACAACATGGATATCGTTCTTAAATACGTAAAAGAAGTAATCGTTATGAAAAAAGGAGAAATGCTTGCGCACACAACTCCATTAAAACTGTTCCAAGATGAGAAATTCTTGATAAATACCGCAATAGAGCCGCCTTTTGTCTTTAAAGTAGCAAGGGAACTGATCGATAACGGATTAGATATAGAACTCGATAAAATCAAGGATATTTCATCTCTCGTAAAGGAGATAGAAAGAGTCAAACATGAATAATATAGCTTTGGGTAGATACGTACCAGGAAATTCATTCATCCACAAAATGGATTCGCGAATCAAAATAATAGCGATGATAATATTTTTTGTCGCCGTTTTTTTGACGTATGGATCCGTGGCACAAAACTTTATTATATATGGCCTTCTCTTTGTTATCCTCTTCTCATTTATCAAAATTGCTCACCTTTCTTTTTTATCGGTACTCAAGTCTTTAAAAGCTCTGTGGGTTATGATGCTTTTTCTACTTTTAATCAACACGTTTGTTATCAAGACTGGCACGCTTGCTTTTGTGATCAACGGATATGAAGTGTACTGGGATGGAATAGTCCGCACCGGTTATATCATCGTGAGATTGATGCTGATGATCATGCTGACAACACTTCTCACATCGACTTCGAAACCGCTTGATTTGACCTTTGGCTTGGAGTGGCTTCTCAGCCCGCTCAAATTGTTAAAAGTTCCTGTTCACATTTTTGCAATGACGATTTCTCTCGCGCTTCGCTTTATTCCTACTTTGATGGAGGAGGCGAATAAAATAATGCGCGCCCAATCTTCGCGAGGTGTCGATTTCAAAGAAGGTAAATTAAAAGATAAATTTAAAGCGATCATTTCCTTGATAATTCCGCTTTTTGTCTCGTCTTTCCTGCGTTCCGGAGAATTGGCAGATGCTATGGAAACTCGCGGGTATGATCCAAACGGTAAAAGAACTAAGTACAGAAGAAAGTATTGGAAGAGCAAAGAGACTCTTCAAACGGTCGGGTGTGCCTTGCTCTTAGCGTGCTTTATCCTTCTATCGGTTTATAAACCTGATTTTGTTTCCCTGATTCAAGGATGGTTTTAAAAATGAATAGATTGGTGTATGCTTCCTTTAACGGACATTATTTTCAAGGAACGCAAATACAAGAAAGCGGCTTGACTGTTCAGTCTTTGCTCGAAGAAAAATTGAGCGAGATCTATGATGAAAAAATACGAATACACCCTGCTTCACGTCTAGATAAGGGTGTTTCTGCATATTCGTGGGCTTTTAATTTTCTCACTGAATCAAATAACGTTCCGACTCACAATGTCAAATATGTTTTGAATAGAATTCTTCCTGAGTACATTCACATCGTTTCTTGCGAGGAAGTGAAACCTGACTTTGATGCGAGATATCACGCTAAGGAAAAAACTTACGTATACCGGATCAATATGGGGGAAGCTAACCCGATCGATGATGAATTTGCTTGGTGTCCTGTCTTTAAGGGAAAGGTGCATAGAATTCGCGAAGTTTGTGACTGTTTTGTCGGAGAGCACGACTTCACTTCATTCTGTTCTCCGCTGGAAAAAGGGCAGGATTGTCACCGCATTGTTGATATGGCTAATGTGACTTTCGACGGTAGATATCTCGAGATTAGAATAACTGCGAAATCATTTATGAGACACCAAATTAGATTTATGGTCGGGGCCGCTTATCAAGCGAGTATTGGAAATTTGAAAATCGAAGAAATTATCGAAGCTTTAGAAGGAACAAAACAGCTTGTTCACAAGTATAAAGTTCCGGCTAAGGCACTCATATTAGAATCCACAAAGTATATCGAGGAGGTTTAGAGTTATGTTGAAGAGCAATTATCACACTCACACATTTCGCTGTGGGCATGCGAGTGGAACCGATGAAGAATACGTTGTCGAAGCGCTCGGAGCGGGAATCACCGAACTTGGATTCTCGGACCACATTATGCTTCCTGGGTTTTCTGAACCCGGAATTCGAGGTGAGTATTCTCAGTTTGAAGGCTACGTTTCTTCTATCAATTCCTTGAAAGAGAAGTACAAGGATCGAATGAATATCCTTCTCGGATTTGAAGCGGAATCATTCCAGGTGTATTTTCCCTATTACCGCGAGCTGATAGAAACTGGCGTTATCGACTATTTGATTCTTGGTAATCACTGCCAAATGAACGGATCTAAAAAAATAACCGACTACTTTGGGAAAGTTACGACAGCCAGCGAATTATATCGCTACCGCGACCTGGCTATATCAGCGATGCAAACGGGAATCTTTTCTTGCTTTGCTCATCCTGATTATTTCATGTCGTCAATCGAGACACCAGACAAAGATTGTATAAATGTTATGAGAGAAATAATTCAGGCATCAATCGCCTTAAATGTCCCGCTGGAAGTAAATGTCGCCGGTATTAGAAATGGCATTAAGAAGATTGGCAAGCGCGAGAGGTGGATTTACCCTACAAGTGACTTTTTCGCGATTGCTAGTGAGATGGGGGCTCAGTGTATTTTGGGATTAGATGCTCACGCTCCTAAACAAATATCCGATGAAGACGCTAATGAAAAGGCGATAATGTTCGCGAGAAAATATGGACTCAGGCTTTTGGAAAAGCTCGAGATAAAATAGACGATATTTAAATTTGTGATGGATTTATTTTATTCGGATAAATATTTTTCGTCAAATTTCAGTAAATGCAAAGAGATATTTTGCTAATCTTGATACGAATATACATAAGTGCTAAGATTTAATAGGTAAATTACTACAATTAAGGAGAAATATTATATGGGTAGAGCACATGAAGTTCGCGCAGCAAGTATGGCTGCCACTGCTAAGAAAAAATCAGCATTATACATGAAGGCTAGTAAAGAGATTTACATGGCTGCAAAAGGCGGCGATCCTGACCCTAGAAACAATTTAGCTTTGAGAGCTGTTTTAGAAAAATATAAAGGACGCTCGATTCCTCGCGATGTTATTAAGAGAGCAATCGACAAATCTAGAGGAGTCGGTGGTGCCGATTACATCGCTGGACGTTACGAAGGATTTGGACCGGGAAACACCATGATAATTGTCGACACTTTGGCCGACAACGAAAAGAGAGCTTTTACTGCTGTTAGAACTATTTTTAATCACAAGGGCGGAAAAATTGGAAATACTGGCTCTGTATCTTACAACTTCCATAAATATGGTGAGATTGACTTTGAAGGCGATAATGTCGAAGAAATAACCGAGATGCTTATTCTAGGCGATATCGATGTAAAGAATATCACATCGGAAGATGGAATTATCACCGTTTATGTTGCACCGGAAGAACTTAATAAGACCGAAGATACTTTGAAGGAAAATGGTATTGAAAACTTCATCGTCGATGAAGTGACCTTAGTTCCGGATTTAAAGGTTGAGTTGAAAGATCCGGAAGAAATTCAAAAATATCGCAATTTTGTCGATGCACTTGAAGAAAACGAAGATGTACAAACCGTTTATTCAAATGCTGTCATTGTTGAAAAATAAATTAATCATTAACTTATAGTGAAGGTGAAAGAAATCAATCACCTTCACTTTTTTATTTTTTAAAATGAAGAATTTATGGTAATCTAAATGTACAAGAAACCGCTTTCTTTTCGGAAGGACGAAATATGAGCAACGATTATCGAAATTTTTGCAAGAATAAAAATATAGATTTGCTGGAAGATCTATTCTTTCAGGAAGTTGAAGGTGCGGCCTTTTTCATCGTGGGCAATAGAATATCATGGAAGAGTGAATTTCACTTTCTATACAATAATTTAGATGAGTTTAAATCTGGAGAAATCGCAAATTTTGAATCTTTGCTCTCTTATTTCAATCGTGAATCAGAGATGTGTGAAACCGAAGGAGCGAACCGGTGCTACGATTCAATGATTAAAAAAATCAAATCGGAAGATAGAACATCGATAATTTTTCTTCCCATTTTAAAAGATGGTAAAACTTTTGTTTTTCGTTTAAAAATTGTTAGATTTATTAAAAAAGGAGTTATTTTTGGCTTCCTTAATCTCATGGATGATAAAGGGATAAATTATGAGAAATTAATCGCTTCTTCTTTTAAAGACTCACTGACGGGGCTATTCAACCGAAATACTTACTACCATCATCTGGAGATGGCGAAAAGCGGAAAGCATTTTATCGGATTTATGGATTTGGATAATTTCAAAGATATAAACGACACTTATTCTCACGAAAAAGGCGATAAAATGTTGAAAGAAATTGCGAATGTATTAATAAATTCAATCGCAAATGAAAATGTTATATTCTATCGGATTGGCGGAGATGAATTTTTATTCTTCACCAATGGATATAACAAGGCACAAACCGACCGCATGATCAATAAAATAAAAAAAAGCATTAGAAAACTCAAATTCAATGATTATATTCCAACTTTTTCAATCGGTTATTTTTTAGCAGATTTTGATAAAAATATCGTTTCGAAAGATCATCTAGTGAATTTAGCAGATTTAGCTATGTATGAATCCAAGAAGACTGGCAAAGATTCCGTCACATATTTAAGCGAAGAAAAAATCATTAATATATTGAAATCTAACAGCGTTGAGAAGAAATTATTAGAGCTGAGAAAAAGAACAGCGAGGGTGAGCGATAAACTATAGTATTTAATCTTTTTGGAGTATAATGTAGGCAGCCATAAAAAAAGGGAAAAAATTTTAATTTTTTCTCAAAAGTGTTGACATTACCTATGGCAATTAGTACTATTAATAAGCGTGGATTAATACGGGTCTTTAGCTCAGTTGGTTAGAGCGCGCCCCTGATAAGGACGAGGTCGATGGTTCAAGCCCATTAAGACCCACCATCTGCGTAAAAGTACTTCCCCAATCGGAAGTTTTTTTAAAGAAAGTAGTTCTACTTTCTTGTTTGCCGTCATAGTTTAGTGGTAAAACGGTTGCCTTGTAAGCATCAGTCGGCGTTTCGATTACACCTGACGGCACCATCTTTAAATAAGCCGAGTTTCTTGGCTTTTTTTATTTATTAGATGACTTTACAAAAGTGTGGCTCTAGTTCATGCATCATATCTATCTTTTACCTTAAAATCCACTTGAGAATTGATACAAAACTGATAAACTTTCTTCACCTTTTGTTTGATGTTAATACTTTTCAAGGTTCTCTTATAGCAAATCCAGTTTAAATAATCTTGAAGATAGTCTTTTTTACCACCAACATGAAGGAAAATATTTCGCTTTATTTGAGCAATAAAACTATTTACCGGTTGTAATAACTTTTTTGAT
>Ga0172378_10002057_pt1 | contig 18771 bp, 18 predicted proteins | sample GrowelOW332metaG_FD_119755 | JGI IMG/M metagenome (GOLD analysis project Ga0172378, IMG submission 119755) | Groundwater microbial communities from an aquifer near a municipal landfill in Southern Ontario, Canada - Pumphouse #3_1 metaG | ecosystem: Environmental > Aquatic > Deep subsurface >... | reverse complement strand
TTTTATTTGTCTTGTTTCCTTATTGGGGCTCAGCCATATTCTTATTTTCAATATAATTGGGGATGGAATTTGCCTGATGGAAATCTGGTGAATTATTCTGAATTATTGAAACCTCTTGGTGCACCTAAAGGAGCTTTTAAACGTGTAATTTCTGATGGTTGGGAATTTACAAGAGATTTTGAACATGCCAGTGTATGGGTTAATACTGAAACAAGAAAAGCCAAAATTACCTGGCGATAATAATTTTACAATATAAGAATGTTTTACGAGTGTAATTGTATGCAAAAAAAATCAGCAGTTGGCTTTGTAAATTTTTTAGGAGTCAATAATTTTATTGAAAAACAAAATAACACAAAACATTATTTGTGTAAATAAAGTAACCAATCCTGACTGGAAGGAGTTTTAAATTTTATGGATTTATTTTCGGAGAGTCCTTTAATTTCTTTGGACTCTCCGGTTTTTGGATTGTACCACATGGCTTGATAGCCAACATCTGGCAAATTCAAACTGATTTCCCCACCTTCTTTGCTATATACAAGGTATATTTCTTCGGGTTTAGCGAAAATGAAGTCATCTTTCGTTTTTGTCAGGTTATCCATGCATTGCATTTCCTGAAAAGGGATATGATATTTCCTGAAAAAATCTAGTGCGATTTTACACTGATTCCAAAATAAATCACGCGATCGGTAGGATTGACAGGTCAAATCGGAATTCGGATGCTTGTAGCCAAAGTACCATTCCGTTCCAGCTCCGCCTGCCATTAGTGTTCCCCAAAGTCCATTGATCCGGGCGATGTTGTGTTCCGGATTTTCGTCATCGGTTACAAGGGCATTGCCCGCATCACCGGGCTCATCCACAGATACCACCCATTTTTTACCCACAGACTTAGATGCTGTTACCCATTTGTTGACAACCTCATGTACCATAGAAAAATCGGGTTTGCTTGTTTGAATGGACAAGCCTGTTAAGTCGGATTTGTTGCCAAGTAGTGGAGTATATATTTTTTCGTGTTCATTAGGAAAGGTGTGGATAACAATTAGGTGATGATAGGGGTCGTGTTTTGCAAAATATGTAGCCATATCTTTTTGTTGTTGTGTTGTTTGGGTGTTTTCTTCACCCAAATTCCAGTTTAAAGCCAGATGGTGAGAATAATGCGCGATGAGCTCTCTGTAATAAAGTTTACGCTCTTTTCCTAAATCACCGCCATCCATATCCTGATCATTTTCAGTTTCCTGAGTTTTAAAATGCAGGAACATTCCTTTTAGATCACCATAGGAAAAAATCTGTTCCCATTGATCCATTTTTGAAACTTCAAAACGATCGTGAAATGTGAGATCATCCCATTGATGTGGGTTTTTCTTTACGCTTGCTGCGTTTTCATAGGTGTTTATGTCAACTTTTAACAGGTATGGGAATACATTTTTGTCATCACCATCAATGTTGAATGTGAGGAATGAAAAGGCGTTCATTCCTTTTGAAGACAGATAATTGATGGCGCCAAGTATGTTTTTGCCTTTTTGCTTGTTCTGTCCCCAAAGGTAATCTTTGGCATCCTGATTATAATCCTTAGCATGTGCTTCCCATTTTTTTAGCCTGCCTCCAACGTTTGGTGTAGAGTTGATTTCGTAATAGGCCAGAAAGTTTTCAGGGGCATCAGCTCCGCATTTCATGAAATAATCGCCTGTTGAAGCAAATTGCAGATAGTTTTTCCCAACATAGTTTAACCTTCCTTTTGCTCTCAGGTCTCGTCCGGTTTTGTCCGTTTTCTGCACCATAAGTGTGCCTTTTTCGCCATCCATGTAGCCGGCGCTTTTTCCCTCGTCTTCACTGATGGCAATTTCCGGGCCTTTTCTAAATGAAACTTTATAATTCCATTCTCCCGTTGCGTCGGGCGAAAAATGTACCCGCCATTTATTTCCGGAGTTTGCAGAAGTATAGGCTGCTTGTCCATCTGCCGCAAAATATCCCGGAACAAGATAGATTTTATCGCCTTGAGAAAAAGTAACATCTAATCGATAATCCGTAAAAGGGTTAGGTTTTGCTAATTCGGATGAATTGGGACCATCAAAAGTAAGGGTTATTTTGTGCCAGGTTTTTAATTCTCCGGTAATCTCTGGTTTAGGTTGACTGCAAGAGAAAAGAAAGCTTGTTATAATTGTGAGGATAAATATATTTTTATACATTTCAGTTTGAATTAGTATGTTATTTCAATAGTTGATTTTTTAATTTCATAATATAGTTTCAATCTATTATTTGCAGGATTAAAACAAATGTACTGATATTTCAAAAATATTTCGATATATTTTTAGAACAAGTATTTTAACAAAAAATACAGAATCGCATGGTCGAATAGGTTGGGGATATTACTCCCCCTTTACCTTCTAAGAACCGTAAATTAAAGTTCCTCTTTATACGGCTCAATCATTTAAAGAATAAATGTACCTCTAGAATGATTTCTTTTGCTTTTCGAAGTATTCTTTTTCTTCGGAGAGGTTGAGGTAAGGGTATTTAGTAGTGAGGTCGTTGATTTTTGTTATGTTTTGTGTTAAGAACCTGGCGTAACTTTCTGACTTGGGGTGAAGGACTCTGTGTTCCCGGGCTTTTATTATTTTGGATATTTTATCCATGAGAAGAAGACTGTCTTTGGATATTAGTGTGGTTTTTAATTTATCAAGGATATAGTCCATAGCCACCTGTCCGGGATGTATCATGTCAGGGGCATAAAATCTGTAGTCGCGCAGTTCGTCCATCATTATTTCGTAGGAAGGGAAATAATTGCATTTTTCTTTTCCGAATGTTTCAATAATTTGATGTATCGCATAAATCAGTACTGATTTGCTTATTTGATTGTCTATGAATCCGTCTCTTTTGTGACGAATGGGACTAACTGTAAATATGACTTTTAGATTCTGATTTGCTTTCCATAATTCCGGGAGAAATTCTTTGTATTTTTTTATGATTTTTTCAGGAGAAAGGAGTTTTCTTTCGAAGTTATTTTCTGCAAATTTATGGCAGTTTGATACAATTTTACCGGTGGATTTTAGGTGGTAAACCCATGATGTTCCGAATGTCAGGAAAAGATAGTTTGCTTTTTTCAGAAAGGGACGGGAAAAGTTTAACCGGTCGTTGATTTTTTGAAGTGTCTTTGTAGCTGTATCACATGAAAATTTTCCGTGATGATCAAAGCTTCCCCATAATCCGTCTTTTTCGAAGATGTCTTCTTTTTTGTATTGCTTCTCTGAGAGGAGTATTTTTATGCTTTTTAGTACTGATGAGGGATTATAGAGGGTGCCGAATGGGTTTATGTCTGTATTAAATTTAAGACGACTTAGCTGCTCTCCGATGTTTTCGGAGAAGCAGGATCCCATAAAGATAAATTTGTCTGCGTATCCGGCAGACCATTTATATTTTGGTATTTCTATTTCTGTGTAAAACTGATTCATCAACAAATAAATTAAAAATAAAACCGGTAACAAAATGTAACCGGTTTATTTTTATGAGCGGGAGACGAGAGTCGAACTCGCGACCCTTAGCTTGGGAAGCTAATGCTCTACCACTGAGCTACTCCCGCTTGTTTTGTGGTGTCACAAAATAAATTTATTATTTAAACTGTCGCAAATTTAAAAATTATTTCCGATTCAATAAACAATAAATGGAAAAAAGCATTAAAATTCGTAAAATAGAAGATTGCTTGACTTTATCTTTTATTATATCCTGAGTTGTGATTGCTGCTGCTACGCCCTTTGGAGGTGTAATCCCGTTTGTTTCGTCTAAAGGGACGGGACTGTTTCTTTTTTTGATCTGTGATTTTAAATGTTGGTGTTTCACCTATTTCCGGTGGTATCGGAATTTTGAAGATTTCGCTTTCTATGAGTTTTTCTATCTGATAGAATTTGTATGTATCCTCTTCGTTTATAAGTGTTATGGCAACGCCTGTTGCGTTTGCACGGGCTGTTCTTCCTACGCGGTGAACATAATCTTCGGCATCTCCCGGTACATCAAAATTGATTACTACCTCTATGTCTTTGATGTCAATTCCACGGCTTAATACATCGGTGGCTACAAGGATTGGTACTTGTTTGGCCCTGAATTTTAGTAGTAGTTCTTCTCTGTCTTTTTGTTCCAGGTCGGATGATATTCCATATGCGTTGATGTTTTTTCTGCGCAGAACACGAACTATTTGAGATACATTTTTCTTTGTGGCTGTAAATATTAATATGCTTTTACAGTCAGGTTTATCCAGTACAAGTTTCTGTATTAGGGGAATTTTTTGTTCGTTGTAGCATAGGTAGGCTCCTTGTATTACTCCTTCGGCCGGTTTACTTATTGATGTGCTGATTTCTATCGGATTGTGCAGTGTTTTTTGTGCCAGCTGTTTGATTTTTTGTGGCATGGTGGCACTGAACATTAGTGTTTGCCTTTTTTCTGGAATATGACTGAATATGCGAAGAATGTCTTCGTAAAATCCTATATCAAGCATTCTGTCGGCTTCATCCAGTACCGCAAATGATACGTTTTCGAGTTTTGCTATATCGTTGTCGAGGAATGAAATTAGTTTGCCGGGTGTGGCGACTATTATGTCTACTCCTTTTTCAAGCGCATGACATTGTGCATTCCAATCTTTTCCGTCTCCTCCTCCGTAAAGTGAGCAGGAAGTGGTTTGTGTGTAGTATGCGAATCCCTGAATCTGCTGATCTATCTGGATGGCTAGTTCCCGTGTCGGGACAACTACCAGTGCATGGGTTTTCCCCGTTTCCATGGATGATACTTTTTCAAGTATTGGGAGTATATATGCAGCTGTTTTTCCGGTTCCTGTTTGTGCACAGGCAATGAGATCCTTGCCCTGGAGTATTAAAGGAATTGTCTTTTCCTGTATTTCCGTGGGCTTGTCGAAATTCATATCATAAAGGGCGTCCAGTATGTTGTCCTGTAACCCGAGATCGTTAAATGTCATTAATGTTTTTTCTTTGATATTATAAAATTAAAATTGTCTGAATATTTTATATCATCTTACTGACTTTTTAATATCGTAATATAAACTAAAAAGTTACGGATTCAGTTATGACCCTTTTGTTATATTCAGGGATCTTAATTTCTGGTTTCCAATGATGATATATCAGAAAAGTGAAATGGAAAAGATTTGTTTTCTATTTTCAAATATTCTTATGTCAAAGTTACTCATTTTTTTTGGTTTTGAAATTATTGTCTTCCTGGATTATAAATCCATCTAATATTAAGTATCTTTTACCACTTAATTTTTACTGCCCGGGATAGTTTGCTTTCGTTGTTTGTGCGATCGAGTGCGGTGATTCTTACAAAATGTTTCTTCGTTTTTTCTTTTCCTTTTTCGATTTTGATGCTTGTTGATGATGTTATTACCATAATTGTTGACGGGTCGCCCGGGTTAAACGATTTCTTTTTTCTTTTGTCACTTTTATATACTATATATCGACATGGTTTGTCCATTTCCTTTTCTGTGCTTTCAACTTTCCATATTATTATATTACTCTTTTCTCTCATTCTGAATGGTCTATCTGGGGGTGTTTTGTCTATGCTTTTTGTAATGGGTATAATAGATGGGTTGTTATATAAAGAAGTTTGTAAATAGTTTTCAAGCCCAAGTGAGTTCTTTTTTAGCCATTTTGCACTGTAAAAGGCACTTCCGCCGATTCCCGGAGTTTCACGCATGAGCCTGATCTGATTGGGTATTTCCTGAGGATGTCTCCATTCTGATTTTGTAGATGAAGGTGTTGCTTTATAAATTGATTGACCTATATACAGGTTGCAGTTATATTTATGTTCGCTCCACCATTTAACAAGTGTTTTGAAGTCGGCAGCTGGATTTCCTATGCACCAGTATACTTGAGGTATGATATAATCTATCCAGCCTTGTTGAGCCCAAAGCAATATGTCGGCATACAAGTCGTCGTAATTGGTGATGCCGGCTTTTGTTAATGATCCTTCAGGATCTGTTGAGTGATTTCTCCATACTCCAAACGGACTGATTCCAAATTTTACCCAGGGTTTTGTTTTTTTTATTGTTTGTGATATTTGTTGTATTAACTGGTTGATGTTGTTTCTTCTCCAGTCGGATATTCTGTTGTAGGGAAGTCCTCCTGAATATTCCATAAAGATTTTTTGATCGGGGAATGGTGTGTTTCCAGTTGGATAGGGGTAAAAGTAATCGTCGAAATGAATTGCGTCTATGTCGTATTTTGATACTAGTTCCTGTACTACAGCTGTAAGATATGCGCGTACCTGTGGTATTCCGGGATCTAAGTATAGTTTGTTTCCGTATTCTATTACCCATTCGGGATGTTGAAAGGCAATATTTGTGGTTGATAGTTTATCGTTGGTGTGCATGGCAATTCGTAACGGGTTGAGCCATGCGTGTAATTCTATATTTCGTTTATGACATTCTTTTATCCAGAAGGCGAGGGGATCGTAATCGGGATATTGACCCTGCGTGCCTGTGAGGTATCTTGACCACGGACAATATTTTGATTTGTAAAAAGCATCTGCTTCAGGACGAACTTGTAATATTACGGCGTTTATTCCGTCTGCTTTTAGCCGGTTTAGCATGTTTACTGCTTCTTCTTTTTGTATGCTGATTGGTAGTCCCGGTGCTGAAGGCCAGTCTATATTGAATACTGTGGCTATCCATACACCTCTGAATTCTCTTTTGGGTGAGAATGTTTTATTCGCGGCGATGGTTGTTTGTGATAGAAATGTTATAAATAGGAGTATCTTTAAAAGGTTGTTGTATTTGTTAATCATTTTATTATTGTTACTGTCGAATGTTGAATAGCTTAAAAAGATTACAAATATAAAATTAATCCACTAATTAAAACAAATTATATAGGACTTCACTTTTACAAGCTTGTGCCTTTTGTTAGAAGTCTTACGACAAAAATTGTCAAAAAAAGCCTTCGTCTTAAAGTAGATGAAGGCTTTCTTTTTAATTTTTAATTCTTAATTATCATGGATAATAGCGTACAAAGGCTTCCATGGCTTCGTATTCTGCCATGCCGAGTTTGTTATACTGAATTGCTGTGTTATGGTTACGGTCTTCAGCACGTTGCCAAAATTCTCGTGAGTCATCACCAAGATACATGGCTCCTTCCTTTTGTGACTGGTGTTTGAAAATGGCTTCTCTTTTATGATATAATTCCTCTGGGCTAAGAGGAACGGCCATCTCTATCTGATCTATATCCCATTCTCTCCATGCTCCTCTATACAGCCATAGCCAACAGTTTTTCATCCATTCTTCATCTTTTAATTCTTCAAGAGCATACAGAATAGCATCCAGACAAACTCTATGTGTGCCATGTGGATCTGAGAGATCTCCGGCAGCAAAAATCTGATGAGGTTTTATTTCCTGAATAAAATTTTTGACTATATCTATGTCTTCTCTACCTATTGGCTTTTTTTGAATTTCACCTGTCTCATAAAACGGAAGTCTGAGAAAATGTATGTGGTCATCTTTCATATTTGAAAAATGGCTGGCAGCTTTTGCTTCCATTTTTCTTATGAGTTCTTTTAACTTGAGTACTTCAGGAGTGTCTTTTTGTTCTTCTTTTTTTTGATTAAGGAAAGATGATATTTTTTTATATTGCTCTTCATTTTTTTTGTTATCAGGATCGAAGGATTTTGAATAGGAATTGTAAAAAGAGATGAAACGACAGGCATATTCGTCAGAAACGGCTATGCTTCCTGAAACTTCGTATGCTACATGTACATCGTGGTTTTGTTTTACAAGCCCGTTAAGGGTTCCTCCCATTGAAATTACATCATCATCGGGATGAGGACTGAAGACTATTATTTTTTTTCTGTCCGGAGATTTCCTTTCGGGACGATATATGTCGTCGGCATTAGGTTTCCCTCCCGGCCATCCGGTGATTGTATGCTGAAGTTCGTTGAAAATACGAATGTTTAGGTCGTATGCACTTCCTGTTTCAGCAATAAGATCACTTAATCCGTTGTTGATGTAATCATTATGAGTTAATTTTAATATGGATTTACCTGTGATGTTGCAAAGCCATATTACCGCTTTACGGGCGAGAGAATCGGATTTCCAGTTACAGGTGTCGACAAGCCATGGTGTTTCGATGCGTGTGAGTTCCATTGCTGCTGCTTTATCTATGTAAATTTTTGCATTTTTATGCAGTTGCAGGAAGCTGGCAGGAACTTGATCGGAAATAGGTTTTTCGACGGTTTTTTTGATGATGTGAGATTTCGTTTCTCCAAATGCAATTAAGATAACTTTCTTCGCTTTCATGATTGTTTCTATTCCTATGGTAATTGCTCTCATTGGAACTTTTTCGAGACCTCCGAAGTCAGGAGCTGCATCTTGTTTGGTTTTTGTATCTACAACAATCATCCTGGATCCTGAATTTGGCTGTGAGCCTGGTTCGTTGAATCCTATATGCCCGGTTCTTCCTATACCTAATAACAGAATGTCTATTCCTCCTGTTTCTTTTATTAAATTTTCATAATTTTGACAATATTGGTACATTTTATCAATTGGAAGTTCTGCATCGGGAATATGAATATTTTCAGGTTGAATGTCTAAGTACTGAAATAAATTTAAATACATGTAATGATAGGCTGAAAGAAGAGAATCTTTCTTCATTGGATAGTATTCATCAAGATTAAAGGTGATGACATTTTTGAAGCTGAGTCCTTCCTGTTGGTGTATACGGATTAATTCCTTGTATACATGTTTGGGAGTTGACCCTATAGGAAGACCCAGAACACATGGCCTATTTTCTTCTTGACATTGTTTTATTTTTGTAGCAATTTCTTCTGCAATTATGAGTGAAGCTTCGTATGATTCATCAAATACAAAAGTTGGAATTTTTTCATATTTGGTCTTCATATTTCGTTGAAGTTGATTCTCTGTTTCGCGATTTTTATTTTCTGTAAAAATCGGATTTTTTGAAACTAGTTTTTTAAATGTTTCCATATCATTATATTTTATAAGATGAACAATAAAAAATAAACGGGAAGAATTATTTCTTTATTTGTCTGATATCATTGTATATTGATATTAACAGATAGCTTATGATCATTAATGGTAGTGAATATAATTTCAGGATAATGAATAGGACTATGCATAAAACAAGAAATGATATACGTGTCTGGTTCCCTTCCCATTTTAATGATTTAATTTTTAATGAAAACATTGGAATGTTTGAGACCATCAGCCATGAAAACAGTAGTGTCATTACAAATAGAAAGTATGTGTTGGTGATGATTCCATTTATAAATTCATTTTTTCCGTATGTAAGAATAATTGCCAGTGATGCAAAAAATATTGCATTAGCCGGAATAGGTAATCCTTTAAAACTTTCGCTCTGACTGTCGTCTGTATTAAATTTTGCCAGACGAAATGCTCCTGCTACAGGCACTATTATCACTGAGATTAAAAAAATATATTGAAGAAAATTGATGTTTGTAAGTTGTGATGTAATGTCTATTCCAGGTATTCCGAAATATGACATTCTGTATATGCCAAAAAGAATTGCTGATGGTGCTATTCCAAAGGATACAAGGTCGGATAGTGAGTCCATTTGTGCTCCGATTTCGGAGTAGGATTTTAACAGCCGTGCAGACATTCCGTCTAAAAAGTCGAAGACTGAAGCGGCTAAAATAAAGAGGGCTGCAATATCTATTTTCCCTTCTATTGCAAAGAATATGGCAAAAATCCCTGAAATTAAGTTCAGGGAAGTTATTGTGTTTGGAATATAAGAAACTAATTTTTTAAATAGGTTCATACTTTTTTATTATTAATCATTTTTACCGGATTCAACTATTGTCCCTATTACTGTTTCTCTTCCTCTTACAGAATCACCAATTTTAACACTAATTTGTGTGTTTGTGGGAAGGTACATGTCGACACGTGATCCGAGTCGAATGAAACCCATTTCTTCTCCTGTTTCTACCTGTTGCCCTATTTTTAGATAATTGAGAACTCTTCTTGCGAGGGCTCCGGCAATTTGATTTGTTAATATTTGACGACCATCTTCTAACTCAGTGACTGTTGAAAATCTTTCGTTTTCTTCGGAGGCTTTGTCTTTAAAGGCAGCGTTAAATTTACCTTTCTTGTGTTTCAGGAAGGTTACTTTACCTCCGATTGGAATCCAGTTGATATGGACATTTAGCGGTGACATAAAAATCGAGACTCTTAATGTGTCTTTTTTTAGTATTTCTTCTTCTTTATAATTACTAATAGCACAAATCGTTCCGTCGGCAGGGGATATTATCTGATTTTTTACTGGAATCAGTGGTCTGTTTGGATAACGAAAGAATTGTGCAACTCCGCAGAACAGAAAAAAGGATAATATGGATATAATAACGTTTATAAACGTTATGGGGATATAATACCAAACCAGGAAGTTGATTATGGCGATTAATAAAACGATTCGTAAAATATATTTTTTTCCGCAAGGATGTATTACCATGATTATTGTAATTATTAAGTAAAAGTATAAATTTTGCACAAAAATAATGCACAAAAAAATATTTTTATTTGATATTCCTCCTAAATTCTGCAAGAAAGTTTCGTAATAGATAATTTCTTGTGGATTTTAGGTATATATATGTTGTATCTTTTTAGACGGATTTAGAATTCTAATCATCAATTATATTCCTATCCCGTATAATTTTAGGTAACAAAGGTAGACAGGAACTGCGAATAGTAGAGAATCGAATCGGTCAAGGAAACCTCCGTGCCCGGGTATGATTTGTCCGCTGTCTTTTATGTTAAAGCTTCGTTTTAACATGGATTCTGTAAAATCACCAAAAACTGAAGAGACAGAGACTATAATTCCTGTAATTATGCCATTAAAAACAGATATGTCTTGTCTTAAGGGAACAAAGATTAGTGCGACCAGAATGGTTAGAATGATACCTCCGAGTAGTCCTTCCCATGATTTTTTGGGGGATATTCGTGGAAATAGTTTATGTTTCCCCAACTTCATGCCTACTATATAGGCTCCTGTGTCATTTGTCCAGATTAAGATGAAAAGAAGTATAAGAGGGAAACTGTTGTATATTCCGTTTTTAAAAACAATGTAGTTAGTAAGACATAATGGGATTGCAATGTAAATTAATCCTAAGATACCTGTGGCTATATTTGATATATTGTTTTCCCCTTTTCTAAATAGTTCGTATCCCGGTAAAAATAATATAGCTATAGGAAATAGCAGGTAATAAGGCGGGGAAAGAATTTCTGAGGTAATAAGAAATGTGATAAGAAAAAATATAGCGCCAATGATTATTGAATAGATGGTTAGGGGATGAATTCCGGATGTACGGAAAAAACGAAAGAATTCGATAAGACAACCAATCATGATGAGCAGAAAAAGCAACACAAATGTGTATTTGCTCAAAAATATTCCTCCTATTATTAGAACAACCAGTGCTATTCCTGTAATAGAACGAACCATTATATTTTTCATATATTTTCTAAAATCTAAATAAAACAATTACCTACAGATTAAATTTAATTATTTATTCTGCTTTATTAAGAAGAGATATAGACACCGAAATTTAAGAAGAAAATTATTCCTCCAGATTTTTTAATATTTCAAGTGCTTTCTCTTTATCTTTTTTATGGACATAGATGCTTATGTCACCAAAACTTGGGATGACTGTATCCCTTTGATTTAATTTTACGTTTACTATTTCATTGTTGTCTAAAAGATCATGTGCAATGTCTGCCTTGTAGGTCTGGTCTGTTGTGAATACTTTTAAATAATCTTTTTCCATTTTTTTAGTTTAAAAGGGTTTCTGACACAAAAAAACTAAGAATCTTTTGGGACCGTGCATTCCTTTTATGAGGGTTTTTTCAATATCGGCACTGCGACTTGGTCCTGTAATAGTTGATATCATAGATGGCAATGATTCCCCGTATCTTTTAAGCATACCGTCTATGGCATCTTCAAGATGATCTACAATCTGTCCTTCGTGGGCCAGGATGATGTGTGTAATAGGATATACGTGTAGCCTGCGTCCTGAATCTCCTGTGGAACATATCATTGCTGAACCTAAATGGGCGATCAGAAATTCGCAGGGTGTAATACCTACCTGTAGCTTTATAAAATCTTTTTCTGCGTCAGTAAATGGAACCTTTCCATTAAGAAATTTCCTGATCTTTTTGTCTTTGCAAAAAAGAGGATTCCATTTTTCCTCTTCTGACATTTTTTTTATTTCGTCTACGGCTTCAATGATGTCTTTAAAACGCAAAACTTTGCCTCCTACCTTTTCCAGATTTTCTTTAAATCTTTCGGGCGATGGTTCGTCTGATTCTACGTAAATAGGAGATTCAAAATCAGGTTTCTCCAATACTACCTGTTCTCTTTTTTCCTTGACTTCAAGAATTCTGTTTAAAATATTTTCTCTCGCGGAGGACATCTTATATTTTAGTTTGATTTTTGTTCGTTTTTTGTTTTGTCTGAGTCATCAGATGGTGTAACAATTGTTGTTTTATCCGATGCAGATGTTGTTGTTTCGGTCTTATTACCGGTAGCTGTTGTTGCTTCGTCTTCTGCTTCGTTTGCGGATTCAGATGATTTTTTTGTGGAAGTATCAGATTCTGTTAACGGTTGTTCTTTTTTGTCTTTTGTGTCAATGGCCTTTCTATCTTCTGTATCATCGTCGTCTGATTCTTCTTTGTCCCATGGTCTTTTCCCGAATATTTCTTTTAGGTCTTCACCAAATATGACTTCTTTTTCCATTAATTTCTGAGCCAGTTTTGTATGTCCTTCATGGTTCTCTTTAAGAATTTCTATTGCTCGTTTATACTGGACGTCTACTAATGTTTTTGCTTCCTGATCTATAAGTTCGGCTGTCTTTTCACTATATGGTTTTGTAAAACCATAGTCGTTTTGACCTGATGAGTCGTAATAGCTGAAATTTCCTACTTTCTCACTCATACCAAATATGCTGATCATGGCATAGGCCTGTTTTGTTACTTTTTCAAGGTCATTCTGTGCTCCTGATGAGATGCTGTTGAAGATGAATTGCTCAGCGGCTTTTCCTCCTAGTGTTGAACACATTTCATCAAGCATTTGTTCCTTTGTGATTATTGCTCTTTCTTCGGGTAGGTACCAGGCTGCTCCCAGTGCTTTACCTCTTGGAACAATGGTAACTTTTACCAGAGGATGTGCATATTTAAGCATCCAGCTTATGGTTGCATGTCCGGCTTCGTGGAAGGCTATTCTTTTTTTCTCATCTTTTGAGATGATTTTATTTTTCTTTTCCAGTCCTCCGACTATCCTGTCAACGGCATCCAGAAAGTCTTGTTTTGTTACGCTTGTTTTGTTGTAGCGTGCTGCTATTAATGCGGCTTCGTTACAAACATTTGCTATGTCGGCTCCTGAAAATCCAGGAGTCTGTCGTGCCAGAAATTTAGCGTTTACTTCTCCGGATAATTTAATTGGTTTTAGATGTACCTGGAAGATTTCTTTGCGTTCGTTCAGATCAGGTAATTCTACCTGAATCTGGCGGTCGAAACGACCTGCACGCATTAGAGCGTGATCAAGTACATCGGCACGGTTTGTGGCAGCCAATATAATGACTCCTGAATTGGTGTCGAATCCGTCCATTTCCGTAAGTAACTGGTTGAGGGTATTTTCTCTTTCATCATTTGATCCCATATTGGGATTTTTCCCTCTTGCTCTTCCTATTGCATCAATTTCATCTATGAATACAATACAAGGAGCTTTTGATTTTGCCTGTTTAAATAAGTCTCTGACACGTGAGGCTCCCACTCCGACGAACATTTCAACGAAGTCTGATCCGGACATGGAGAAAAATGGAACGTTGGCTTCTCCTGCTACGGCTTTTGCCAGTAATGTTTTTCCTGTTCCCGGAGGTCCTATAAGAAGGGCTCCTTTTGGAATTTTACCTCCCAGTTTTGTGTATTTTAAAGGATGTTTAAGAAATTCAACAATTTCCTGTACTTCCTGTTTTGCTTCGGCCAGACCTGCTACGTCTTTAAATGAGACATCTACTTTTGATCCTTTCTCAAATACTTTTGCCTGGGATTTGCCAACATTGAAAATACCTCCGGCTCCTCCGCTTCCTCCGGTACCGCCTTTGCTCATTCGTTTAAAGATCCACCACCATAGCAGAATTATGATCAGGAATGGGAATATCCAGGTAAAAATTTCACCTAGGTAATTACGTACTACTTTGTAATTAACAGATATTTTTTCATCCTCAAGATAATCTTTTTCTGCGGCGTTTAGATTGTCGTTGAATGTTTCTACCGATCCGATATTAAAGAAAAAATGAGGTCCTGTTTTTGCAGGAGGATTTAGACCTTTATCTAGTTTTTTTGTATAAGTATCGTAGCTGTCTTTTTTTAGATATATCTGGGCTTTTTCTTTATTGATGATTTCTATTTTCTCAATATCATGATTTTTGATCATGGTGTTTTTGACATATTGCCAGTTTGTTTCAATTGGTGCTCCGCCAAAGCTGAGATATTGAATTGCAAAAAAAGCTAGTATTGCAAGACCATATATCCAGTATGGATTTATTTTTGGAGATTTTCCCTTCTTTGAGAAAAAAGGTGAATAAAATTTCTTTTTGTTATTTGTATCTGTTGGCATTTATTTTAATTTTCTGTTTCTATTTTTTCTATTTTAGCATCAGCCCAGAGATTTTCTAAGTCATAAAATTTGCGGGCGTCTTTTTGAAAAACATGAACCATTACTTCTCCGTAATCCAGTAAAATCCAGATGGCGTTTTTGTATCCATCTTTGTGCCATGCTGTTTCTCCTGTTTCTTTTTCAACTGTTTCTTCTACTGATTGGGCTATTGACTCTGCCTGAACTGTTGAATTTCCCTGGCAAATTACAAAATATTTACATTCAGAATAATCAATTTTTGTTAAATCTATTTTTACGATATCAATTCCTTTTTTTTCTTTAATTCCTTCTATGATAGAATTCAGTAATTTTGAAGTGTTGTTACTTTCCTGTTGCTTTTTGTTCATAAATAATTATTAGTAGTACAAATATAGATTTTTTAGTTTATTTTATTGCCTAAAATAAAAATAGCAGGTAATTGGTTCTTAAAAATATAGTTTATTTAATTAATTCTGATGAAAATATGCAAAAACAATACATAGGAAACACAATTATTTATATTCCTGATGTAGAAAGTACCAATCTTTATGCCATTTCGCAACTTTCTGGTAAAGAAGTGATTCCCGGTACTGTCTTTTTGACGGATAATCAGACGGCCGGAAGGGGACAGCTGAGTAATCAATGGGAGAGTGAATCGGGTAAAAATCTTACTTTTTCTATTTTCTTGAAGCCTTCAGTTATTGAGATTAAGAGGCAGTTTATGATTTCGAAGATGGTATGTCTTGGTATTGTATCGTTTCTTAATGATTATGTTGATGATGTTAAGATTAAGTGGCCTAATGATATTTATGTCGGTGATCGTAAAATTTGCGGAATTCTTATTGAGAATGCTGTGATGCAGAAGAATATTTCCTGGTCGGTGATTGGAGTTGGGTTGAATATTAATCAGACAGATTTTCTTTCCGATGCTCCTAATCCTGTTTCAGTTAAAAATATTACCGGGAAGGATTATGATTTGCCGATGATGCTTGATAAATTATTGAGAAAGATTGATTTTTATTACCGGGAACTTGTGGAGGGCAATTATGAGAAATTGGATGGAAAATTTCTGAAATATCTTTATCGTCTGAATGAGTGGTGGAATTTTAAGGATAAGAATCGTGAATATAGTGGAAAAATTATTGGTGTGAATGATATAGGTCAGTTGCTAATTGAGGAGAAATCGGGGGCAGTTAATATATATAATTTTAAAGAAGTTAAGTTTTTATAATGGCACAAATGAAGATGTTTGTGCCATTAAGTTTGATATATCTTTAGTTTAAATATTATTGATTGGACTTCTTTTTTAATGATACGGCATTTTTGTTAAGGTATCGGCAAGTTGGTTGATGCCTTTTTCTAGTTTTTTGTTTACCAGCATTTTTATCATTGCTGTTAGTTCTGCATGCATGGTTAGTCTTATTTTTGTACGGTATGGTGAAACAGATATTAGCTGAATCCAAAAGGTAAAAGCAAATGGTGCTCCGTTTAAATTGGAAATTTTAATGGTTTTTGCAGGTTCTCTGTTAATTATGCGGATTTCTGTGTGTCCCATTTTTAAGATGTTAAACCGGCAGGAATCGGAATCATATTCAAAATTGCTTATTTTTATCTGAGGTATTTTTTCAGATATTTTACCAAGTGTAGTTTCGTTGAAGAATGGAGCAAAATTATTGAAATCAGATAGGTAATTATATATTAATTCCTGATTTTGATCAATAAATTTTATTTCACTCACATATTTTTGCAGACTCATTAATAGTAATTTTTTGAATGTTATTTTAATCAAAAACAAAAAATAGCTTTTATTCTAATAAAGCTGGTTTTATGTTCCTGTTTGGTTTGTTATATTTTATAACAAACAGATAAATATTTTATTATAACTCATCAATTGGCCTTTAGTCAATTCTATTTTGTATATCGACCGCAGGATTTTTATAATCCCCAGTGTTCAGGATCTTTACGCCACTGATTAAGCGATTCCATATCTGATTCTTTTATTTCCCCATTCTCTTTGGCGATATTTATAAGAACCTGATAGTTGCTCAGTGTGGTAAGATCAAGTGTGGCTTTTTTAAAATTTTCTGTGGCTATAGGGAATCCGTATGTAAATATGGCTACCATTCCCATTACATCTCCTCCGAAATCTGAAATTGCTTTTGCTGCATTAAGACTACTTTTCCCTGTTGAAATAAGGTCTTCAATGATGACTACTTTTTGTCCTGGCTTTAAGTCTCCTTCTATTAGATTTTCAAGACCGTGATTTTTTGGTTTTGAACGGACATAAATTGATGGTAATCCCATTTCCTGTGCTACAAGTACTCCGTATGCAATTGCTCCGGTGGCTACTCCTGCTATCATTTCTACCTGAGGATATTTTTCTTTGATGATTTTGACAAATTGATCCCGTATAAATGTTCTGGTTTTAGGATAAGAAAGTATTTTGCGATTATCACAGTAAATAGGGGGTTTCCATCCTGATGCCCATGTAAAGGGGTTTGATGGTTGTAGTTTTATTGTGTTAATTTGCAACAGTTTTTTTGTTGTTTGAATTTGAATATCTTTCATTTTGCTATGTTTAATCACTAATTATCTGCAAATGTACAAAGTTTTTTTTAATGAATATTGCATATCTTTTCTCTTAAATAAAGAGATTTCTATTAATGATAATTCTGCCAGAGATTTCGGTATTAATTGTGTTGGTGATTTTTTCAATATATTGGAGTCTATAGAGAAGGGAAATTCAGTAACAGAAAAGGATGTGTTTTGCTTCCTTTCTGAGGTAATGTTTCATAAAATCTTTGAGAATTTCACTTCTCTGCCTGCTGCCGGTGGCGTTGTGAAGAATAAAAAGGATCAATTGTTATTTATAAAAAGACTTGGTTGCTGGGATCTTCCTAAGGGTAAAATGGAGAAAGGGGAAACGCCGGAGAAAACGGCTTTGAGAGAGGTGGCCGAAGAGTGTGGCATTTGTCATCATGAAATTGTTAAAAAATTGCATTCTACTGTTCACCTTTATCGTTCTCCGTATATTAAGGCTTGTAATAACTGGGTTGTTAAGAAGACTTTTTGGTTTGAGATGACCTTGAAAGAAGATGAATGTTTAACGCCTCAGACAGAAGAAGATATATCTATGGTTCGCTGGTTTTCCAGGGATCAGCTGACGATGGTAAGGAATTCGACTTATCGAAGTCTTAAGGGGCTTCTGGATATTTATATGAAATAATATCTTGTTCCAGTTAAAAGGTGTTATTATAAATTACGTCCTGCTTTTAATTCCAGCGCGCTTATTTCTTCGGGCATGAAGCTGGTTGCATCTCCTCCGTGAATTAGCAGGTCACGTACTATTAAGGAACTGACGTTAGAGTATTCAGGTGGCGTTAATAGAAAGATGGTTTCTATTTCACTGTTTAGCATTTTGTTTGTCTGTGCTATTGTTTTTTCATATTCAAGGTCTGTAGCGTTTCTGATTCCCCTTAAAATATACCTGGCTCCTGATTCTCTGCAAAAGTTGACTGTGATTCCGTCGTATTTTGTTATTTCTACTTTAGGTTCATCTTTAAAGATTCTTTTTATCCAGCCCATACGTGTGTCAAGATCGAAGAATGAATTTTTTGAGGAATTATATCCGATCATGATAATAACTTTATCGAACAAGGGTAATGCGCGTTGCATTAGGTTTTTATGACCTATTGTAAACGGGTCGAATGATCCTGGAAATACAGCAATTTTTTTCATGACTGGATTAAATAAATTTTAAAAAATAAGGAGATAAAGGTATAGTATAAAAACTGGAAAATCAACCTATGTTTTTAATATCTGTTAGTGCTTTTTTCGCCTCTTCTATAGTTTCTACCGGATTAATGCTTATTCTTAATTTTTCTTTCCTTTCTTTTATTTTACAATTGTCAGCATGAGTCTGAATGTATTTCAGAAAATTTGAAAAGATTGGCGACTGGTAGTAGGGCGATTTCTGATCTGAAACGAAGAAGCAGATCATTTTTTTATTTTTCAGTATGATCCTTTCTATTCCTAGTTCTATGGCAAGCCATCTGAGATGCACCACTTCAAGCAGTTCTTCGCTTTGTTTGGGAAGTTTTCCGAAACGATCTGTTAAGTTTAATCTGAATTG
>Ga0172378_10002056_pt1 | contig 18773 bp, 40 predicted proteins | sample GrowelOW332metaG_FD_119755 | JGI IMG/M metagenome (GOLD analysis project Ga0172378, IMG submission 119755) | Groundwater microbial communities from an aquifer near a municipal landfill in Southern Ontario, Canada - Pumphouse #3_1 metaG | ecosystem: Environmental > Aquatic > Deep subsurface >... | reverse complement strand
ATGAAGATAAACGCTTTCTTCATTGTCTTTCTGCCACTGAACCCATTCTTTAAAGTCTTTCTTTCGAAGTGCCTTAACCTTGGCTTCTATAGGGTGTCTTGCCAATACTTCTGTATAACAATAGAATTTTATTTTCGGGCCACTGCCATTATCAAGGACTGGTTCTATTTCTTCTATTTCTCCGCTACGGACTCCGTATAGTTTAATGTCACTAGACATATACTTCTCCCAATTTCAAAATATAAACCTTTTCTTCCTTTGCGCCCCATAGAGGGTTTCCATAACCGATATCAATCCCAAGAAGCTTAACAGTGAAGACTGGACTATCTTTATGATATCCGTTCCTAAAGGTGACTAAATCATAAGATTTGCCGTCAAACCGCTTAGACCAATACGGCTTGATTTCTCTATATTCTTCTTTCTTATTTCCAGAAAGAATCATGTCGAACCACCGTTTTTTCAGCGTCAGATTCAGTATTTTCATTTCGAAGAATTTGTTTTGTCTTCCGAAACCCTTTCGAATGATTTCGGAATCGTGCCGGTAATATATAAATGAATACGGGCGAGATAAATCTTGTCATTCGTAAACAAAACGTTTTTAATTTGGTGGGAGAGGTTAGATTCGCACTAACACGGAAGGTCGGTTATCAACCGTTCTGACCTATTCCAACATGTAAGCATATTGTTCCTTAGCGCTTGGTCGTAACGCTTTGGTATACTCACATGTCGCGTCTGCAATTTCCGCCACTCCCCCTTAACCTACAAGAACAGATAGAATACCATTTTGATTTTTTCATTCCTAAATGCGTTTGCTGAGAATGTAATGAGCCAGACGATAATTATCTTTCAAGCTTCCCTCTTCGAGATCGATCATATCGTCTTCAATATCCGCGATTTTGATAACGACGGCATAGGGATTCTTCTTTACCCTCATAATGAAGTCAAAGTAGGTTTCCTTATCCTTGTCTCGGCTAAGCGTAGAAACGACATCAACAACATCCTGACTAAAACCAGCATCCAAGAGCGTCTGTGCCGTCACCTTGACACCGTTGATATATCCGTCTTCAATGCTATCGTGAAGAAGCGAAGCGGGTCCAATGACGTTGTAATTGTAAATACAGATAGACATTCCCTCGGCCAAGATCCTCTGAAACACCCGGAAGGGGTGAATCATATACGGCTTTCCTTTGTCTTCCCCCATCTTTTTTGTCTGTCCAGCATGTGCAAGCTTTGCGAAAGCCAGAGCCTTATCAAGAACTTCATTGTAACCGTCTTCCATATCAGAATCATAGTTGTCGTTCATTTTTTCTTACTTTCTAGGAAACTATCAGGAATCCCTGTCACGGTGTCGATTTCTTTTACAAGCTTTTCCATCATTTCTACCAGTTCCCGCCTTTTCTGTTCCCTCTTGTGAAGGTCTTCAAGAAATCCGTCTGTAAACAAGGGTTTCGGTAGATTCATTCACGATTTCCTCTTTTGTTGACAACACTTTATCAAATTCACTGTCAGAAGTCAATACCAACAAGTAATTATTCTCTTGGCTTGACGAAAAATTTACCATTCACTTCGACAGAAGATTCTGTCTTTTTTGTGGAATCGGCATCTCCATCTACGACAGGAATGGACCTCAGATCTGGTATTCCTGTTAACTTTACCGGATCAATCTGATTATAAGGCATGTCACTAGAAACCTTTATTTCTCCGAAGCTTATTTCTGTTGAAGGGATAACTTGGAAATCCTTTTCTACGACTTCAAGTTTTGTGGCGGGATATGAACCACAACCATCCCAATTCGGGTCCACTTCTTTCGGATCGCAGTTTGTATTCATTTCCTTAAGAAGTTCTTTTTCCAAGACATCTTCTTCCTTCGGACACCTTTCAGTCAATTCTTCATATATATAAGATGTAAAATCCAACATGAAAGTTTCCCCGTTAAAGGAAACGATAACCTCCGGTTTCGAACTCTTTTTAAAAAGACCAGAAATAAATGATTTCAACGCTTTAAATCGGCTTATTGGAAATAGATCTTCTGGAATATCACGGTTTTGGAAATCGTATTCTTTATCCAATTCCTTCATTTCCTTTTTGTAGTTTCCTTCTTCCCTAAAATTTTTTGCTAACTTTTCCATTAAACAAACATTACCGACTTTCTTTCCATTCTTGCTCATTTTATTTATTTTCCTTTTGTTTGCTGGAATACCTATCTTCCATATAATCGTTTCCTATTCCGAACAAAGCATTAATTTCTCTTTCTAGTTTTCGGTTATAGCTGAACCTGTTTTTAATAGATTCCCAAATTCCGATTTTCTTTGTATTAAGGGACGGAACATTTTTCTTGTTCCTGTTTTTCCAAGCAATGAATCCTTCGACATATGGATTAGACATTTTCAATTTCCTTTTTTTAAATCATCGATTCTCTTATTAATTTCATCTCTTACTCCGTAATTTTCAAAGCCAAAGTTAAAAATAAGATATCCCTTATCTCTATTCTTTTCTAGTGCTTTCACAGATTTATTTCCCCAAGCTACAAGGATAGACCCGCAAGCGCTACCTCTTCCCTTTGTTATTCCGTTGCCGTCTACGAATTTTATTCTTCCTTTCAGGAACAATGTGGCATCGGCCTTCTTTATATAGTCATGAAACCATCTGCAATCAGTTCTGCTGAAAAGAAGGGCGATTCCGTTTCTATGCCTGCTCATTTTGTTTAGGAAAGGAGCCGTTAGCCTTCCATATGGAGGATTCAACCATACACAGCCTTCCCAGTCTTTTTCCAGACTGTTATCGGCTTCCGTATAGATGTTCTTCACAGGAATCCAAGGAAGTCTTTCTTTCGGATGACACGGATCTAAATCGAATTCCATACCAAGCCAATCAAATATATACTTCGGAGTATACCATTCACAGCTTTGATTAACCGAACTTTCATGCGTAAAACCAGTTTTATTCAATATATTTTTCCTTTTGGTCCAACAGGCGGGATTTAGTACCCGCAATCCCGGAATAAACATCCACCTTAACCGTCAAACACTTGCTAGCAACATGTCTGACCTCTGCCGGTTATTACCCCGGCTTATTTCGCGTTTTACAAATTAAACTACTGTCGGAAAAGAAAATCATTTATACCATCAAGTTCATGACTGATAACAGCCATCGCTTTCTTAGACCACTTTCTGGATGTTTCACGTATCATGTAAAGTTTAGTTTTTAACATCCAGGCCAAAACACAGGCTTCTGCTTCATGTCTGTTTAATTCCGTAAGATTCAATTCGCAGATTTGGGTTTCAATCACGGCGTTATACATTCCTTCGACATCAAGAACCTCTGACTTCCAGTAATTCCTTTGGATTTCCATATCATGAAGGACTGCCCTTAATTGTTCTAGGTCTATACATTCTCCGTCGATCTTCGTCAGATACGCATCTGTTTCAGGAGTTGGAAGACTATAATCGACATCATCTGGCATCTGCATAAAAAGCCTCTAATTTTTTAGTTTGTTCTTCAATTTCTGATTGAAATCTTGTTATCTCTTCTTTCATCTCTAAAATTCGTTTTTCATAAAATGCAATCCCGGAATTTATTTCAGATTTAGCCATCTGTTTTATTGTTTCATAATCTGTTGAGAATTTATTATCATACATCGGTCTTCCGGAATGCGTGACATTCGGCCAGCCAAGTTCTTCGCAAAAGTCCTTTTTAATTTCCCCGTTTTCTACTGTGAAAACATTAATGAATTTTTCAAAAGAATCAGGAGTCTTTATCAATTCTACAAGTTTTCCTTTGTCTGAACAAAGATCACTGAAAATCCTATTCAGGTCAGAATTTTCACTTGTCCAATGACCCCAAGAAACATCACCTGTTTCATAGATAACGATTAAGTCCTTTATATATGGGCTTCCTATTTTGATTACCCCGTTTTCGGAACAAACGATGTGTTCAATTTTATAGTGTTCTTTAACATTCTTCCATCCCATTATCGGCCTCCTCCTCCTAAAATGTAGATTCCGTGATCATCTTCCCATTGTTCCCGTATTTCTTTCCCGTATTTTTCTAGTAGACGGGTTTCAAATTTCCAAACGAAATACTTGAAATAATAACACACCCTCTTGTATAGTCCCTACTTTTTCTAATCCAGGATGCCAACCCAAAGGCGGCTTAAAGCAAAAGACGCCCTTAAGCCTAAACCGCAAGTATTTTAGGATTATCTTTTCCACAGAAATTCATTTACCCTTGTTTTCGAAAATCATTTTTTAGACTTCCTTTGGAAAAGGATCAAAATAAATTGTCAAATCAACAAGTTGACCGTCATCTTGTTTCCGCCAATCAATTCTTTTCACCGAACACAGATTAATTCCCATCATGTTCGTAATAACCGTTACAGGTAACGGGCAATAAGCTGTGTCTAAATCGGGGTTATTTGCAATTTTTAGGGTTCCTTTTTTCATAGCGTTTCCTCCATCACTGTTTTTGTTAATTCTTTATTTAAGATTGTTTTTGTATATTCTGCGGCTAGGATTTCCGCAAGAAGATGTTTGGCATTTTCACTAAGATGACTACTAAATTCAGCAGAAAAATCTCTGCGTGACCTGTACGTTTCCTTGCCCAGTCTTTCTGCGACGACACAAATAAGGTCTAACATTTCTGTTAGTTCCATCGCCTCCGCGAGGTCACTGACTTCAATTTCTATTGTCTTATTTGTTAAGATTTTCATATCTTCCTTATAGATATTCCGAAGATACCTTTTCGTGCCGGATTCCGATGCCTTCGCAATCAAAGACGGTATCTGCGTGTTCCTTTCTGTCTACTATTTCACCTCTGGCCGTTGCATGAATGGTCAAAAGGTCATAAAGATTAGGACGCTTACCGCAGACAAGCGCCTTGATACCGTTTACAATACCGGTACCCGACTTGCCGACAGTGTTGCAATCGGCAAACCTTCGCTTAAGGCTGATATCCATCCAAACCATCTTGTTTTCAATCAAGTCGAAAGCCATTGCCAAATTGCTTGTGGTATCTCCGGTCAAACGGAAACACTGCTTGACAGTCTTGATTTCATGAATCTTACCCGTGCTTTGTAAATCGCGTTCAATATAGCCACCGCAACATTCTTCAATTTCCTTATACGGGGTTCCACGGAAGCTGATTACAGACATCAGAACATAACGGATTCCACGGTTTACCGCTTCCCTTGTATCAATGTCAATGTATTCAGCGGCTCCGTTGGGTGCCGTAACAATATCTCCGCTATGACAAGCCCAATTTTCCCTAAGATTGTAAAAACAAATATCGGCTACCTTGTTGAAGTTGGCATCTAAAGCCGTAGCTGAAAGATCGATATCAACACCATATCCCTTCCACCACACGAAGAATCGCAAATACTTGCGGCCTTCCAACGCTGTTTTTGTTCCCCTTACCAAGGTCTTCATTCCGGTAGAAGAGGCGCTACGCATTGCAAAAGGAATGTTGTATCCCTTTAATTCAGGGTCGATATACACCTTTCCCAAAGCAGGAAGTTTCTTGAAACGCTGGAGAAGTGCGGATTCGCAAATTCCAACAACTTCATCGCTAGCATAAGACATAGCTTCGTCATTCTTATGAAAAGGAAGAATCGTCGCTGTTGTAAGATTTCCCTTCGGCATTGCGACACGCAAACCCAACCTCTTCTGGAAATGTGTACGGACCTGCATCAAAACCTGCGTAGACACCTGTTCAGCGACTTCTCTGAACAAAGACAATACTTCATAAGGGTCTTGCGTCCTAAGCAGGTGGTCAAGCCTACGTGCCATTTCTCCGGGCCTATGAGAAAGAACTTCCTTGACTTGATTCCAATCTCCGTTTTTGATCCCGTTTTCTACAATAGATGCCTGTGTCTTAAAACCGTACTTCTTATAGAGAGAAGAATAAGCCATTTTCAGATTATAATTGAAATCTGATTTTTCATGCGGATGAATCTTTTCGGCAAGCCGTTCCCAATACGGCTTGAAACGATACATGTCATCGATTGCGGTTCCGATATCCTTAGCGCAAATCTTTTCCAAAACATTCTTGATAAATGCACGATCCGATCTCTTCATCTTTCCAAAAACCGGAGGTTCTGAAAGACTGACATCTCCTCCGCTAATCTTGACGGCATAGCGCAAGACATCAGTAACAGTCTTAAAGAGATGCGCGAGTGAATACGTTTTCCTTCCTTGTGAACGGAAAATTCCGACAACAGTAGCAAGATTTTCCTTACAAGGAACGGATTCGATAACGACCGAAGGAAAAGCGTTGACAAGAATACCTACGTCTTCTATATCCTGTTGAGACCAAGCTGTCTTTGAACCCAAAAGATTCTGATAGAAATCTTTGATTTCTCCGTTCTTGACGATTCCAATTTCCGTCAAAGGATGCTTTTCATTAATTACCGGCCTAGACTTTTCTTCCACATCAGGAAGAATGGAAGTTCCGAACAAATAGGAACCCCAATAATGAATGATGGCATTGATATACAGTTCCGAATCACTTGCTGACATCACTTGTTCAGGGAAATTTACATAGAATGGCTTAAACTGGCAACCCTTGACGGATTCAATCTTTTTGACGATATCTGCATAAAGAAAAGCTACCTTATGCCGGTTTATGCCGATGAGACTTTCAAATGCGTCCTTGGACAGAAAATAACCATATGCTTCAAGATTCTTTGAAACAGTAGACACGAAAGGGATGTCTGCCTTCAACGAATATCCATCTTTTCCAAATTCATCTAGATAAACCTTGTTGAACCTACGGAACATCATTTCAGCTATTTTGTTCATTTTCTTATCCTTTTCTTTAAATTAGGTCTGGGAAGCGGAAAGCTGGTTTTTCCTTAAAAGTATAGAAGGAAGCTTATCCATAGCCAGACAAAGTGGTGTGTCTTACAAATTCGGGCAACAGGAGCCGCCCTTAAACATCAGACACATAACGCGCTAGACGAACACGCATTGTTTCAGCAAATCAAGAAGTACCGATTCCCTCTTCGCTGAGTAGGATTCCGAAGTCCTACGGCTTCTATGCCGGTCCCCACAGGTCTAACCCTGTATGGAGGTTTTTCATTTCAGCCGTTCCGGCACCTTGACGGCCAAAGCATTTATTCTCTGGTTTGCAGTTCTTGTCTCTCTTCAATAAAGATACATTATCAAATCACTTCACTGTTGTCAATAGGGTTTTGTCACTTATTTTTCAATAGATCATTTGTATCAGCGTCATTTATCCTAGCACTGATATTGTCGCAAAGGGTAAGAATCCAAGCTTCCCTAGACTTCGGAGCAACTGGACTCCCTTGAATTCTGCTGGTATGATGACTAAGAATACAGTGTAAAACCTGTTCAAAATACATCTCGTAGGCATCAGGAACAGTCTTTACAGCATCATTCCAATAAATCCCGCTCCTTGAAATGTGATGAATCATTCGCTTGTGTTCGGTTCCCTGCCAAAACCCGTTGACACACTCATAATCATACATTTTCCCGCTATCATGGAAAAGAGATGCAAGAAACAAAACGGGGTAACTAATTCCTTCCCATTCATATTTCATTCCGATAGACAGACAAAGATTGACGGTTTCTGCTGTATGCTGTACCAAGCCCCGAGTACCGTAATGGTGCTGGTGAGGAAGTGAACTTCCCGACCAAAAATTGAAACGTTCGTCTTTTAATAAAATATTTGCAGTTTCATACACACAAATATTCGTCGCAAAGAAATCTTCGGCGACACTTTCAAGGTATTTAAGCGGATCTCCAAAGTTCATATTCTTTTTTAATACCAATCGTTTGTTTCTGTTCTGATAGTCCCGCACTTCGGACAACGATAAAGGAAGAATGTATCATTCAAACATTTAGCTTTGGCGGAAACTTCTTTGCCGTCAATTTCTAAACACAACTTCTGAAAAGGTTCATCCCCTTTCCTGTTGGGATTGAAAACCCCATAATTATCAATTCCACGTTCATGAATATAACCACAAGCACACTTCATATCATTATTAACCTTTCTTGTTAAGTAAATCACATAGGTTTATCAATCTTTTGATTTGATACTCTTCAAGATCCCAACAAAGTCCATAATCAGTGGACTTTGAAGTTCCATATTCTACGGAAATAATGTACTTGTTATCTCCGTGGAGTCCCGGAGTTCGTTCGGCATAGCTTGGATGTTGTGTATCACAAACTGCGGCAATTCCGTTACGAATATCCAAGACATACCGATCTTTTATCAGTTCAGGAATCTTACGTATAACGCAAATAAAGTGATAGACTAACTGTTCGATATGGTACTCCTCAACGGGAATAAATTTTTCTCGGTTCCAGACCAAATCTCCGTCTGAGACTCTGCCGGTATTGACTACTTGAAATCCATCCGGAATTTCAATATTAAAAACTTTGTCTCCTAAAATCTTTAGTGTTTTCATATTATTCTCCTTAGAAATCTTTGCGATCATGGACGGGTATCGGACGATTACCAGGGAAACGACTATCGCTGGAATAAATAAAGTTCCCTCCGAAACTATAGTTTGTCCCGTCTATCCCATATGGACGGGCGCAACTACAATCCTGACCGTGGCGAAGACTCATATCTTCCCGTTTGTCGATTTCAACCAACGGCATCTTTAAGACAAAATCCTTTGCCCTGAAAGGTCCGCCTTGGGGAAGAATCAAAAGAACGGAATTGTTATTGGCAGTGACGCCGTTTTTAGAACAGTCACTCACGCTACAACGATAAACTTCAACAATCAATCCAGAAAGGTCGTTCATTTCTTTATTACTCCTTAGTACTTGCGATTGACGGTAGGACAAATCTTGCGAAGAGCCGTAAGGATATGAGAATCATCGGCATACTTATATGCCTGTTCACAATAGAATCGATGAAGTTTTGCCGCACAGCTTACATCCCAACAGAAACGGCACTGAAGGTCTCTGACTGAATCTGAACGTTCAAAGTCGCCACGCTCGTACTTCTTAACCAAAACGTCCCATCCGCCTACAGATTCAACATACTTGTTGATTTCGGTCTTCATGTGGTCAAAGTGTTCTTCTGTGATTTTCATGTCTTCAGCCTTTCTTGCTTTCGATGACAATACCTTAACACATATCTTCTAATCTGTCAAGAGGGCATATAATCTTTTTAGCCTTTAGGAAGAATCTGTTTTTTTAGCCAATTTCGGTATGCGATATCGATGTCTTTCTTTACAGAGTCCCAACTCTGTTTGTGTGCAACCCTAGACTGTTTCTTTCCGCTCATTTTTTGAATAACCATAATTCTACTCCAATGTCACAATTTCCGTATAATCAGCCGTACCCCTGTTCCAACGCGGGTTGAAATAGTGATACCTCGTGAAGCGAAGAATGGAACGACATCTTCTTCTACGGCTTTTGCAATTTCAACCTTTTCATTGCGCAAGATGTCAATAGGTTTTTTCGCCGATACCAAGCTTGCGACCTTCTGGATTCTCGCCTTTACTTCGGTATTTAAAACCGCCTTAAGACTGCCATTGGGATACCAGTACAAGAATGTCGAAGTATTCGTTTCCTCGATAAATCCAGTAATGGTCCATCCCAAACTAAATCCAATGCTGTCGCTTGATTCCGTCCAAATGGCATTATCCTTTACGTTCGCCTTGTTTTTCCAAGGTTCGATTGCCTCCCATTCCACATTTACAGGAGACCGATCAACCAGAATCGCGCTGACATCAGGAATCCACTGACCCTGATAGTTACGCCTTCCCGTCTGTTTCCAACGGTGTGTAATAGGAATGCGCTTCAATGCAACCTTATGCTTTTCAATAAGAGAAACGCTGTCGAATTTAACCTGCTTTCCCACATCTCCTTCAAGAGGTACAAGATATGCGGTTTGATTGTTTTTAACTTCCACATATTCTTCAGCATCATATGGTTTCCGACAACCTGCCCCCGCAAGAAGGAGAATAAAAAGACAAGGAACCGCCTTCTTTTTAAATGGAACGTTCATTCCCATCATTATTCCTCCCAAAGCAATAAGGAACATCCTAAACAAGTCGATCTTGTTTTCCTTTGTGGCCTCAGAAACGGCGTTGTACTTAAACAGGTCTGCGTTGCCTCCGTTGACGGTTTGGATCGCCGCATCACGTTTTACGGTATCGACAATACCGACTTTCTTAACAACTATAATTCCAAACGCTCCAAACAAGAATGTCAGAAGCCCGATAATAAACACAGCAATACTAATTTTCTTATTCATCTTTTACCTTTCTTTTACCTTTCTTTTAACAACGAACTACTCCACAAAGGGTAGTTCACGCATAACATCATCAGGAATATTTCCCTGCCAGATAAATGAATTTTTCAAAACACGACAAAAGTTTTTCAATCTCGTTGAAGCTCTTAAAGGTCTTGTTCTTGGTTTCCACATCCAGAATCTTGATGGACGGAGAATATGTCTTTCCCCTATTGCTGCCAACGGCTTTAATGGGAATTGACATTTCAATCTTAGACCCTTCTTTTAAGGTACTGAAAAAAATAGGAAGATGTCTTTTTCAAAACCTTTGAAACCACCAGAACCCCGCTTCTCATGTAAATTACTTCATTCATTTTACCACCCCTTTGCACCATTGCTAACTTCATTCTTAACCCAGTTTTCCGTCCAATGTTCATCGGTCTGAACATGGTTCGACCTGACAAACTTAGCCACGTTTTTCCAGAAATCGTTATATCCAAAACCTGTAGTATTCCTGACAACAAAACCTTCTGTTTCCCGGCCGGTCTTTTTCTTGTGGAATTCAAACGCAGCCATAATCTCGTCTTTGTCATAAATACCACGGAAAATGACGGGAACATGAAGGATGCCCAAAAGCTTGCACCATTCTACGGTGTCATCCCAAGACAAGCAGGAATTCTTTTCATTCCAGATGCTGAAACACTGGAAAAAATACTTTTGTGAAGGGAACACATAGGGAATCGAATGTCTGGCATAAAGATCCTCACCGCAAACCCGCCAGTCTTCAGGAATATCATAAGACCATCCCTGAATATTTTTCATCAACCAAGTTTGCCAAGGTTTTCCAAAACCGTCAAGACTGCGGGCATGGGCGCGACCAGCACGATATACGGTCGTGTTTTCACCATCCATCTTCTCCGTCACAACCACTTCCATTCTGACAAACTGGGAATCATCACGAAGTCTCTTATCATCCGAAGAAATAGTCAGGCTATAGGGAAGGTGAAAAGTCCTATGGTATTTCGTTTTCATGTAGATATATTACCATAAGACTTACTGACTGTCAATAGGGTCTACAAAATATCCCCTACGTTTCCGAATGGCCTTTGTAAAATATCAGGAAGTTCTTCAAACCACAGGTCTCCGGGTGACACGGAATACATCGTTACCCAAGATGGATAGAAATGTTTGTGGTCTCCTACACGGATAACAATCCATTCCTTTTCAGTTTCCCTCTGCCTGCTAAAATCTAGATATGTTGTCAAAGTAGATGCTTCGTGTCTCTCTTCTAATTTCCATCCTATGCTTTCAGCTAAAACAATTACGTCTTCGACTACCATTCTCAAATTCAAATCTTTGGTAATTCCTCGACTTCCATCCCTGCTTCTTTCAGCCAATCGGCCACAAGGTGCCTGTGGCAGAAGTCTCCTGGCTTTTCATAGCAAATCAAAGTAACGACATCCTGTCCTTCATAGAAGCCCATAAGTTCTCCCAAAACCTCTTCTAAATTCAAGTTGTTCAGAACTTGTTCTTTGAAGCAGCGTACATATCCGTCGTTATCCAGCTTCCCTTCTTTCCAGTCCATGAAAAAACCGTATTTCGGAGCCAGCTTCTTGTATTGCGGACCCTTGTAAAAAGCTGGTGCTTTCCCGCAAATAGAAATAGGGTTGCTTACTCTTTTTAGATTAGCGAAATAAGAGGTGTAGATTTTCATTTCATCACGCTTTCTCTTCCTGCTTCAAAAGCTGCCTTTACGATTGGATAGGCATAACCACTGTCATCATTTGTCCTCGTTGCCAGATATGAAGTAATCCATTCTTCATAAGAATACCTATACTTCGGGGCAACAGGAGATTCAACTCCTTTTTGGTAAAGGCCTAGGAATTCTGACACTGTTTTTCTTTCATCACAACAAACTATTCCTTCCCCGATTTTATATCTTACCCATCCTTTCCTAACATCCAAAACCGTTACGGGGACCATCATCTTATTAGGCCAAGGGTCTCCGTCTTCTCCTTTCAAATACCAAACTCCATTCGGCTTGGGGAGCTCAACAGTCTTTTGTTTGCCTTCTTTTTCCCAGAATTTCCAGTTCATTTATTTCCCTTTTTATAGTAAGCCTTGCATACCTCTCTGATGCGTTCAATTTCTTCAATCATCCAGTCATACTGATGCAGCCTTACAATCTTACAATTGCTTTCATCCCCATAATAATAGTAATGCGCAAGAGGCAGTTCAGAACTTATCAGTTCTTCAAGGACATCTCTGTTTTGCCGTAGCTTACATCTGATAACTTCTCGAATTACTTCTTTATTGTCTTCTGTCAGTCCTTCTTTATCAATCCTATCGTCTCTATATTTTTGACCTTCTTTTTTTGCGGTGAAGCCATCATATCCGTGAAAGTCTTCGTGTTGGCATCCCGTAAGATAGTAGTACCAAAACCCCTCCACGCATTCAAACCTTCCATATTCATTCATCTCAAAACCGTGTCTGGACAGATTAGTCAAATTTCTTCCAAGTTTTGTCTTTCCCTTGGTGTAGATATTGATGTGTGTCTTGCCGTCTGTAAGTGGCCCGTACTTCAAAATCAAATCAGCAAAACTTTGTTCGAATACCACATTCTTTGGGATTTCAAAAGCGGAAAACATATCGGCCATTTCTTGACAACTGTAGCCATTCAAGTTTTTCCCAGTTCCAGAATACGCTACAACAAATTCTTGTTCCGGATTGCTCGATGCAAAGCGATAGAGTTCCTGTATCTGTTTTTTGATTTCCTGCGCATCTACACTCGGGTGCTTATCTTTTGTCAAGTCCTTCGTTACAATAGCGTATGCGCGTCCCTGCAAGCCTCTGGCTTGACCGTAGACAGCTCCGCAGTGTTGCCGGGCAAAAAGGGCGGCACCTTTTCCGTGCGCTCCTCTCGTGTTGCTTCCGAACACGAAGATTTGATTATCTTTTAAAGATTCTATTTCACCGGTATAGGTTTTCATATCAATCGTTCCAATGCAGAATAACGCCTTTCACAATGACGGCATTTGTGAAAAGATAGGCGAAAAGGATTACAGTTCTGATAACGGCGGAGATAATCAGGTCACCTTCTCCCAAATGTTCCACATCTTCATTTCTTCTCAGGTTTCTTTCCCTTAAAGCATTCCCCGAAAATGTCTTCGAAAGGGTTCTTTGGTGATTCTTTGGGCTTTGGAATCAAAAATTCCGAAAACCTTTTGAAAGATTCTTCAAGCCGTTTCTGTTCATTTGTTTTTTCCATATCAATCCTCTTTCATTTTTTATTTTCCTACACTGAATTCCCATCACAGATGCCGATTGGAAATAGATGAAGGTCATATTCGTTTTCATCCCATTTGTATTCTACTCTTACCTTAATCCAGTCTTCCAGATGAAGATTCGACAAGTCCATATCTCCTATCTTTGATTTGTCAAGTAGCTGTTCAAGCACATCAACTCGACCATTCCACTCCATTACTTCGATTTGAATAGGATCACCAGTTAAAAAGTGTGTGTGAATCCACAAAACAGCATAACAGCATAACAGCAAGCTTTAGGCTTCATCTATTTTCTCCATCTCTAGTTTCTTGATTGTGTCTAGATAATCGATTGTAGTTCCCGATAGATAGATTTCCCCATCCCATAAACTTTTCCATGCCCAAACAGGAACGGATAAAACAGATATAGAACCGGTTTTATTACATTCTGGACACGGTATGCAAGAATTAGGTTTTTCTTCAGGATTTATGAAACGCCTTCCGGAACAGAATTTACAATCATCCGTATCGCCTATCATTTTAGGGATAAATACGTGTGCCTGCCACATTACAGAAATTGTGTTTCCAAAAGGTGGAGTCAAATCTTTAGGAGCCATGTCGATTGTATACATTACTTTATCCCATCCCATTTACACCAAACCAACAAAACCAGAAAAACGCACAAAAGTCTTGAAAGGAAGGCTTTTGCCATTTCCGGTGTCAGAATCCCGCAATAAACATCTATATACTGGCAAACGGAAACTACAATAAACATGATGAAGAGTTTCTTATACATATTTCAACCTTCTTTTTTAACATATCTTCGGATGCCTGAAATGCTTCTTCTTTGGTCATGGCGGAGCTTCTAATCCATTTTCCGATTTCCGATTTCCATTCCTCAGTTATTACCTTTTTCGGTAGAACAATTTGCTTGCCTTTTGGAAGTATAGCAATTTATTTACCTTTACAGCACCTTAAGAATTTTAGAATAAGGGACGTTAATCACATCCATACAGAATTCCACGTTGAAATCCGCTTCGCTTCCAATGGGATAGACATCCATCGTTTTTTATCCGTGTTGTCCGACCAGATAACCATTTCCAGACCATCCTTCAACAAGCAGTGTCTATTCATTTTATAATCCCTTTTCTTGATTCGATGTCGGTAAATTAACACAATGGCTTTGTAAAGTCAATCTGGTTTAGAAACTATAATCATAATACTTTTCACGTTCTCCAAGCCGAAGACCTGCGCCGTCAGTCTTGTTGTAGCGTTTGGTTTCTGAATTGAAGACAACCTCTTTCCAAAACCCGCGTTTATCCCTACGGAAGCAGTAGATACTGCCATCCTCGTTTTCCGAATACTCATAGTTCTGGCTTTCTGACATTCCGTTGCAATCAATTCGGACGGCGTTGTCTTCCTGAACCTTAAGGATCTTGCCGTCGAAAGAAATGACTGTCGCGGGATCTCTGTCGCTCCACAAAAGGATGGTGGCAGGCATCCCGGCAAAGGGAGCCACGGGTTTTCCGTCTTCAGTAACTTCACGGCTCATAACGTGATTGATAAGACTACCTGTTTCTGTTCCGAGTTTCATCATGGTATCGTCCCTTTCTTGTTTTCGATAAAGACAAGATACCACAATAAACCCAAGATGTCAATAGGGACAAGAAAATTTTGTCACATATCCAAAATTATCTTCATTTCTTTTTCAGAGAACCGTCCATCTTCAATTCTAACAACTTTGGGTAATCCATGTTCAAGTTCTTTTAGAGAAAGAAGGTAAAAACTAGCCTTACCTTGGTGCCTAACTCCTTGGCAATACCAAGCATGTGCGGGATAACTTGTCCAAACACATTTATCATTCCAAGAATGGATTCGATAAATACTGTGTTCTTCACTGCCTTTCCAGTAGTCTTCACAGACTTTGAAAACAGCTTCAGGAACACCTTCCGGAAATCTCGGCTTTTCTGGCTTTTTAGCCGCAAGACATTCAGCAAGCTCTTTTTCTAGCTCTTTGATTCTAGGTTGGTTCTCTTCGATGATGGAAGCGATAAGGTCCCTAACCTTTTGATCAAAGATTAGGACACTGTAGTCATTCAGCTTCTTAAGCTCAGCTTTGATTTCTGTCTGATTTCTCATTTTATTCTTCAACTGAATAAACACCGATCTTATCCCTCTGGATCAAAATCTTGGCTGTCTTGTTTCCGTGCTTTTCTGCGACACTAATGGTTTCAGCAATTGCCTTCAACCAGTCTGGATTAGGTTCTCCTAAAGGCACGAGAAATTTCGAAGGTGCTTTAACAATAATGATGGACTTGCCGTTATCTTCACTACACAACGCCATAATGGCACTCTTCCCCGGAGCCTTATCATAAAGAGGAACGCCATCGCTAATCTGTTCGATATTCACATTAATCATTTTATACCTCTACTTCGCCGAAGAAATTTTCTTCGGCATAATTTTGAACACAGTAGTCGCAGACATTGGGATGCCATTCACACCCCTCACAAATACCATGTCTTTGTTTTAGAATCACTTCCATTTCCACGACAACCGGCAATGGAATAGGGCCAGTCTTTGTTTCCATTTCTGTTCCTTTATTGTGGTAGCTTGGGTCCGACACAGACGATACGCCCTGTATCTGTATCCAATGCTTTAGCTCCTGCTACTTTTTCAGGATCTACCTTCATATCATAAAAAAGATATCGGCACTGATTTATGGCATCATTCCAATTTGAAGCGAATTCACAAGAAGGAGCCGCAATTATTATTGATGCAAGAAGTTTAATCACTTCATCGTTTGTCCAATTATCTCGTTTTAAATTCATATCTTTCCTTACATTGGGCAGAGTCCCAAATTAACATGTTTTGACACATAACAGTGATAAGAATTGATAACTTCTCCATCTAAAACAAGAGAAACGTTTACCTCATCCTTTGACGGTGATGTTACTTTAACCGACAAGTGTTGCCGAAGAAAAATCTTCAAATATTCTTCTACTTCGTTTTCCATGTTTTCTTCCTTATGGATAATCCATATGTCTTTCTGCGATGTATTTCGCAGGGACGCTATCTGTAAACCAGACTCCGTTCGCCGACAGAAAAAACTTGTACCCGTTCTGTGCCATCTCTTTACAGTCGATTGTCAAAACAACAGGCTTGCCGTGTCGTTTACCAACCCCCAAAGCTGTTTGCCAGTCCTTGGAAAGATGAACATGGTTACGGCTCATTTTCCTCAATCCCGACCTCAAGACGATTTCTGTTCATATCTGAATCTCCTTTTGTTGAGAATAAGATATCAAGTTGTTGTGAATCTGTCAAGTACTAGGGATTAGGTTTTGATAACCTTTTCACCGCGATAGTCTTCCCACTGGTCTTCAAAGTGGGAAATGGCATGCTCCGGAACCATGTGGAGATTCTTGTGGTGGCCAACGATCTTGTAGACTTCCACGTCGGCACCGTAGAACTTGCCGAGTTCAACGTACTGATTCACACCATCATAATTCCAAAAGATATTGGAAACACAGACATCAATACCTAGTCTAAGCGCTTCTTCAACAAAACGCTGACAATTATTTTTCACGCCTTTGGAACGACTGTCAAAACAATATTCACCATTTCGCATCCTGAACATGTCGTTCTCAATATGCAGACAGCCGAAAGACTTAGCGAAAGTAGATTTACCTGACCCCGGAATTCCACGAATGATTCTCAACTTCACAAGTAATACCTTTCCAATTGGCAAAGAAAGGATACTATAAACTTATTCATTTGTCAATAGGGGTTATTCCCATTTTTGCAATTGTTCAAGGCCACAAATCTTACACCGTCTTGTTTCTGTTCCATCATTCGAATACCCATTTTTCCACTGATGTCCGTAAATCTTACAAATTTCTCCTTGTTTCCCAAGTTCTTCGATGACATTTGTAAGAAAGCCGTCTATCTTTACGGATTCAATTATACTAATAGGAGTCTTTGTATAATAAACACAGGTCTGTATATTTGACATAAAAGATGTATCTAAAATCCTTATATCATTAGTAAAAACCCCTTGATCTACAAGTTTCCAGAAAACAAGAGTATTTGTTGGTTGGGTTTCAAAGTATATTACGTTTGTAGATTCAGCACCGACCAATGACGCCATCATAATCATTACCAAAACTAATTTCTTCATATTATTCCTTTCCTAACATATCGGGTTTATCACCAGACTTCAACAGTTTGTCTATTTCGTCAAAGATTTTCATATCTTCTTCATGTTCTATTTCTTCCTTAGCTCTTTGTGCATCTACAAAATCAGCTACCTTTTCTCTTGCTCGGTCTAAAAGGATAATAGCTTCAGTCAAAAGCGTATCACAGCCTAAAGATTCGACATCTGACACCACTTCCCGAATCTTTAATTCCGTAGGAGTGTTCAGATCCAATCTTATCCTTCTAGAAAACAAATTACGTTCTTCATTTTCACACATTTTATAACCACTTAAGAGAGTTTTGGGATTCTAGATATCCAAAGATGTAGAATAGTACTTCTTCATAGGATTTCTGATCGCCTTCAAATTCCTTACATTTAACACCGAGACTAGGAAGAGTCCTTTCAAGCCATTTGTCGATTTCATTGGCTTCTTCCTCTGTTTGTCCCCTTCCTTTTGGATTATACGGCTTGGTACGCTTTACGAAAATATCAAGATTCCACATCTTGTGATATTCAGAAATCACAAGGTCTTTAAATTCCTTCCCCAAATCCTTTCCATACCACAGGCTTAGAAGCAAAGGGGAATCTGTAATCACGACATCCACCTTACCAAGGAGCCTTGAAATTCTGAAATGCTGCTTCCCGAAGACATAGATTTGGTTTTGAAGAACGACACTGTTATTTTCCCACGTCTTATCTTTCGCGTATTCCGTCGCTTCCTCACAACTGTATCCACGGTTTTTCATACGTTCAAAGATACCAGCCCGCATAGTGCTTTTGCCGGCACCAGGCCCAGCATATAGATTTACAACAAGAGTTTTCATTTCTTCACCTTTTCAATATTTTCATCACTTACTCAAACCTGTGCCTGATGATCAATTCCTTTTTCTGGAGAACATGCGACATGTGGTCCCAATTGTCCACGCTCTCTCGTACACTACCAAATAATGTATTTAGTTTGTGTTGTCCCTGGAATAGGAATATCTAATGTCTTATAATCATTGCACATATGACGTTCATGTCCGCAAAATTTACACATATCAGTTCTCCTTAATTCTTTCCCAACAAATGATTTTCTTTTCCTTCGGTTCTACTTCCCAGCATTCGATTT
>Ga0172378_10002053_pt1 | contig 18795 bp, 23 predicted proteins | sample GrowelOW332metaG_FD_119755 | JGI IMG/M metagenome (GOLD analysis project Ga0172378, IMG submission 119755) | Groundwater microbial communities from an aquifer near a municipal landfill in Southern Ontario, Canada - Pumphouse #3_1 metaG | ecosystem: Environmental > Aquatic > Deep subsurface >... | reverse complement strand
TAGATTTATTTATAATGTTGCTAAAAATCTGAATTTATTATAAAGTGCCTGAGCAAATTTGAAAATTAACTATTAAGGTGGTGTATCAGTATGGCGGGTAAGGATAATTTGAAATCATTAGCTGATTTAACAACGGAGCAACAACGAGAAATTGCAAGCATGGGCGGCAAAGCGAGTGCGGAAGCAAAACGCGAAAAAAAGCTAATTAAAGACACCATACTTGAAATGCTCGATATGCCAATGAAAAAAGGTGAATTGACAACAGAATTACAGACATTTACACAAGCAAAGAGTAAAAACAGTAATTTGACGGTACAGCAAGCAATGGTTGCGGCAATGATTAAGCGAGCGTTGAAAGGCGACCCGAAAGCATTCAATGCAATCAGAGATACGGCAGGGGAAAAACCGACGGATAAAGTGGAACACACGGGCAGTATTCCCGTGGTGATAAAAGATGATATCAGCGAATGAGGTTAAAACCGTATCATTGCAAAGCATTGTCGGTAAAGGATATGCGGCGTTTTGGAATTTCAAAGGTCGATATCGTGTTTGCAAAGGTAGCCGTGCAAGTAAAAAGAGCAAAACAACGGCGCTTGATTTTATAGCCAAAATAATGAAATACCCCGACGCAAATTTATTGGTAATTCGCAAGACTTATGCAACGCTTGAAAACAGTTGTTATACCGACTTAATCTGGGCTATGAATCGGTTGGGTGTCGAAAGTTATTTTGAAACAAAGAAAATGCCACTTGAAATTACATATAAGCCCACGGGACAAAAAATATTGTTTCGTGGTTTAGACGACCCAATGAAAATAACGTCAATTGCTGTTGCGATTGGCGTTTTATGTTGGTGTTGGATAGAGGAAGCATACGAAATAAGCAAAGAATCCGATTTTGATATGCTTGACGAGAGTATCCGCGGCAGTGTTCCAAATGGATTGTATAAGCAAATAACAATCACATTTAACCCGTGGAACGAAAAACACTGGTTAAAAAAGCGCTTTTTTGATGTATCTGACCCTGACATATTGGCAATGACAACTAACTATATGTGCAACGAATGGTTGGACGATAGCGACAAGCGGTTATTTGAGCAAATGAAAAAGAACAATCCAAGGCGTTATCAAGTCGCAGGGTTAGGCAATTGGGGTGTTGTCGATGGGCTTATATACGAAAATTGGCGCGAGTGTGAATTCACATTTATGACTAAATCCGAATATGACGGGCGGGAAGTTAAGCCCACAAATGTTGTAATTAAGGATACACTGCAAAGTGCTTTCGGGTTAGACTTTGGTTATACCAACGACCCGACGGCGCTTTTTTGTGGACTGATTGATACAGATAATAAAAAACTTTATGTATTTGATGAAATGTATCAAAAAGGAATGTCAAACAAAGCTATATACGACGGTATAACGGCCAAGGGATACAGCAAAGAGAGTATGACAGGCGATAGCGCAGAGCCTAAGAGCAATGACGAATTATGCGGGTATGGGTTGCGTATTAAAGGCGCGGCAAAAGGCAAAGACAGCGTAATGAACGGCGTGCAATATTTGCAAGGCTATGAGATTATCATACACCCGCGTTGTGTAAACTTCTTAACCGAGATATCAAACTATACGTTTGATAAAGATAAATTCGGGAACACATTAAACAGACCAATTGATGATTTTAACCATTTAATGGACGCTATGCGCTATGCGGTTGAAAAGTACATCAAGAATAACAAATGGTTAATATAGATTACTTCTTTACTTCCTTTCATATAGGGGCGGCGACCGCCCCACTTCCTTTAATATTTAAACGTGGGGGTTTTATAAATGGCATTGACAACAACCGAAATTACAGAATATATAAACGAAGATAGGTGCAGCCGCAAAAAGCAAATTGCAAACGTTGGGTTACGCTACTATGAAGCTGATCACGACATATTGCAGTATAAGGCATATTCTTATAACGCAGACGGAATTTTGGAAGAGGACAAAAGCAAAAGCAATATAAAGATCGCACACCCGTTCTTCACCGAGTTAGTCGACCAAGCAACACAATATTTGTTATCAGATACCGAAGAAATCGTTAATACAAAATTTCCCGAATTGCAAACAAAGCTGAACGCATATTTTAACGAAGAATTTATCGCCGAATTGGCGGACGTGCTGACATACGGAAGCGCCGAGGGTAGCGCTTATATGTATAGATACACCGACGAGGACGGCAAGAGCTGCTTTATGTTTGCTGACGGTGTGGGAATTGTTGAAGTGCCTGCAAAATTCGCAAAAGATACAAAAGACCACATAATTTATTACTATGTTGAACGCATAGAAAAAGATAAAACTATCACAGCAATTCAAGATTGGGACGATATCGGCGCAACATACTACACGATGGTTGAGAACACTATTGCGAAAGACGACCGTTACAAAATCAATCCGCGGCCACATATTACATATAAGCCCGATGAGGACGGCACGGTTGAATATGACACGTTCGGTGAAATCCCGTTTTATCGTTTTGATAATAACCGTAAGCAATTCAGTGATTTAAAGCCCGTTAAGGCGTTAATTGATGATTACGACCTTATGAATTGCAGCTTGTCAAATAACCTTGAAGATTTAACCGAGGGTGTTGTATTGGTTAAAGGATTCAGCGGTAACAGCATGGACGAGTTAATGACCAACGTTAAAACGAAAAAGGTTGTCGGCGTTGGTGATAACGGTGACTTGGATATAAAAACAGTTGATATTCCATACGACGCCCGTAAGGTCAAGATGGAAATTGACGAAAAAAACATATATCGCTTTGGCATGGGTTTAAATTCTGCACAGGTCGGTGACGGTAATATAACCAACATTGTTATAAAATCCCGATATGCGCTGCTTGACCTGAAATGCAACAAAAAGGAAAAGCAATTAAAGAAATTTCTTAAAAATATCGTTAAGGTAGTGCTTGATGAAATCAACAAAGCCAATGATTGGGGTTATACGATAGACGATATTACATTTGCTTTTGAACGTTCTATTATCACAAATGAATCGGACAACGTTAATATAGAGAAAATCGAAGCTGAAACAAAAAAGATTGAGATTGACAACATATTAAACATTGCAACTAAGATTGACAATGAAACCGTTGTTAAGGCGATATGTGACGTTATGGATATTGATTATGAGGAAATCAAGGATAAGTTGCCAAATAATCAAATAGACCTTAACGCGGCAAGCGAAGCGTTGGTAAATTCACCAGTCACTGATAAAAATATAGAAGGTGGTGGCACTAAATGATAAAGCATTATTTAACTAAATATATCGAAAATGGTCAAAGCATTATTGTATCATGGCTTCAAATTAACATATTTGGAAAATGCTTTTGCTTTTCCCAAAGGAAGATGATAATTTGATGGACGAGCGACAAAAAGAAATTGAAAAGCTGTTGTTGAGCAACGAAAGCGACGTTGTGGATCAGCTAAAGCAAAGTTATACAACAGCCCTTGCGGACGTTAAAAAGCGCATACAGCTTTTGCAAATTGACGAAATGAGCCAAAGCAAAATATATCAGTTGGAATACCAACAAAGCCTTGAAAAGCAGATATCCGCAATTATTGATGTTTTGAAGTCTGATAATACCGCAAATATTAACGCTTATCTGCTCAAAACATATAAGGACGGATATATTGGCACTTTGTACACAATGCAGGGTCAAGGAACACCATTGATATTCCCACATGATCAAGCGGAAATGATAAATTGCATAACAAATCCGATTGATGATATGACTTTTTCACAGCGCATCAATCAAAATATGAATGATCTTAAAACCACGGTCAAAAGCGAAGTGTCACGTGGCATTGCAAACGGTAGCGGGTACGGTGAAATAGCCAAACAATTAAGCCTTATAACCGAGGAAGATTTTTATAAATCATATCGCATTGCAGTTACAGAGGGCGGCAGAGTTGCAAGCGAAGCAAAGTATAGTTGTATGCAAACTGCAAAAAATAAAGGTGCGGATATCGTTAAGCAATGGGACAGCACGCTTGACATTCGCACACGCGACGCACACGCGCAATTGGACGGGCAAATAAAAGAACTGGACGAACCTTTTAATGTCGGCGGTAATGAAGCACAGTATCCGCACGGGTTCGGCGTTGCCGCTTTAGATATAAATTGTCGCTGTGTTGTATTAGAGCGCGCACGGTGGGCGGTTAAGGGCGAAACTTCATATAATAAGTGGAATAATGAAGATGGTGGAATCATAAACTGTTCAGGGTTTGAAGATTTCAAAGTAAAATATTTGAATATTCTTAAAGAAACTGATATAATAAAAACAGTAGCAAAAAATGGGATTCAAATAAAAAGCATTTCAATCCATACACTTGATAAAGCAAAAGAAAGAGGCGTTGACACGCCTGCCGTTTTAAATGCTCTTGAAAAGCCACTATATATCGGTGATATTGTGACCGATGAACTTGGCAGAAGAAGTCAAAGATTTATCGGGCAGAATGCAACAGTTAATGTAAATCCCGATAGCGGTAAAATCACAACGGTTTGGAAAACAGGAAAAGCAAAAGTCAAAAAATATACAAAGAAAGGTGATTGATTATGAATTTCACATCAATACAAATTGAATTTATGAAATCTTTGGGTTTAGTTATAGACTTTAAAAATAATCTTACAGATGATGAACTGGATAAAATCGAAGATGTTGTTGCTGAAAAATTGCAAATATCAGGATTTGACCAAAAATATGAAATCACTTCTGTTGGATTAATGTGTGAATCAATCCTTGACCAATTATCATAATATAATCAGAAAGGTTTTATTTATGGAAGATAAAACATTTTCGGAAGCATGGAACGAATTTATCGATACTATTGCTAAACAATTAAAAATCGATAAGCTTCTCGACTGGCTGAATAAAAAAATAAATTAACTCAAATCAAAGCATCACTTGTGTGGTGCTTTTTTTGTACAAAAATATTATAAAAAGGTGGAAAATGCAAAATGAAAATCAAATTTTTAAAGTCATGCAGGGACAGAGAAACGGGCGAACGGTACAACGTCGGCAACATTCGGGAGTTTGGCGACGCAAGGGCGTTGGAAATTATCGGAAATGAGGGTAATTACGCCGCGGAATATGCCGAGGATATGCCCGAAACAGCAAAGCCAATCAGCGCCCCGCCACATGATGACGGTATACAGGTCGACGATCCACAAAGCGAAGCGTCCGACGTATCGGCAGCGCTTGACATTACCGAGATTGTGGAAAACATGACCATTCCACAGCTTAAGCAGTTTGCAGAGGACAACGGAATTGATTTAACAGGGCTAAGAAGCAAAGCCGACATATTAACAAAAATTAAGGAAGCCAAATAAAAAATAATGGCTTTCTTTTTTTATACCCGTCGTTAAAGGTTTAGACGTAAAACAAAGTAAATCAAATAATCGCGAGGTAACGCGTAAAAATCCTATTTTGAGAAAGGCGGTATTTTTATCATGGCAGATTTAAGCGAAATACTTAAAGCACAAGGCGTCGAGGACGACAAGATCAAGGCAATTTTGGACGGCATGAAAACCAACAAGATTTTCACGTCAGGCGAGGAAAACCTTGATATCAGATACGGCAAATTAAAAACCGATTTTGATACCAAGGTCAAAGAATCAGACGAAGCCCAAAAGTTGATTGATGAAATGAAAAAATCGACACAAGGTAACGAGGATTTGCAAGGCAAAATTAGCACTTACGAAAAGCAGCTTGCAGATGCACAGGCAGAAAACGCAAAGCTTAAAATCGACAGCGCTATAAAGCTTGAATTGTTGGCAAATAAAGCAAAACCAACAGACATTGATTATTTGATGTTTAAAATCAAGCAGGATAACCCCGATATCAAGGTTGATAGTGACGGCAAAATCAAAGGGATTGACGTCAGTACCATCAAAACAACCTATTCAACAAATTTTGAGGTCGATAGCAGAAAGAAAATTGACCCCAATAAACTTCCTGCAGGTGACGACGACAAAGGCACAGTCACAAAAGAGCAATTTTCCAAAATGGGATATTTGGAGCGCAACAAATTGCACGCTGATAATCCCGAATTGTACGAGCAATTAAAAGATAATTAACAACAAAAAAGTAAAAGTGAGGTAATTTTATTATGCCAGTAGATAGCACCGTAACAGTATTATCAAAATTAATCGACCCGCAGGTTATGAGCGATATGATAACCGAAAAGGTCAACAGCAAGGTTCAAGTGCTGCCTTATGCAAAGCTTGACACTTCTTTACAAGGCCGCGCAGGTGACACAATCACAGTACCTAAGACCGCATATATTGGCGACGCCGTAACCGTTGCCGAGGGTGAGGAAATCCCGATCAGATCGATGTCCACAAGCACAAAATCATATACCGTTAAGAAAGCAGGTATCGGTGGAAGTATTACCGATGAAGCCGCATTGAGCGGATACGGTAATCCCGTTGGTACACTTAACAACCAAATGGCAAAATCAATCACTGCAAAAACAGACGTTGACGCAATGACCGCGCTGTATGAAGCACCGACGTCATACGAAAGCACAAAGATAATTGGATACGATACACTTGTTAATGCTATTGATGTATTTAACGAGGAAGAAAACAGTGAGAAAGTCACTTTCATTCATCCACACCAATTGACACAGTTACGCCTTGATAGCAAATTCCAGTCAAAAGAAAATTATGGCAATCAGATCATGGTTGACGGCGAGGTCGGCATGATTGCAAATTCCCGTATTAAGGTGACAAACAAGGTTAAGATGAACAGCGCCGAAGCTGCAAAGTATGCATTGACAACCGACGTTGCTTTGAACGGCACTAAAACATACTACACCAAAGCAGGTGAGGTATATACAGCGGTTGAAACTCCCGACGTTGCCAACATAGCAACATACTATGAGCGGACAAAAGCCGCGGTTGCCGCAAACACATATTATCTTAACCCGATCGTTAAGCTAACAGCAGATACCGAAACAGAGGACGAAACAGCCGCATTGACTATTTTCTTGAAACGTGACACCAATGTTGAAACCGAGCGTGTTACAAAGAAACGCTTAACCGAAATTACGGGTGACAGAATTTATGTTGTTGCATTGACTGACGATTCCAAAGTCGTAATTTGCCGTTCTCTTGTTGAAGCTACAGTCTAATATTAATTAAGGCGGTGGGGAAATGATATTAACATTAAGCGAATTAAAGCAGCAATTCCCCGATAAAACCGATTTTGAGTTGTCGAGCCGTGAAAGTGCGATTGAGTGCTTTATACGGTCATACACAAATAACCATTTTCAACAGCGCCTTGTACGATTTTATGCTGACATTGTCGGCGGGGTCGTGCAGGGCGCAAGTGCTTATATAAATGTTGGGGACACGGTTGAAATTAGTACAAGCATAAACAATGGGATATACACAGTAACGGCAATTACCGCCGATACAATGACGCTTGACGGCGATATATTCGATTGTGCAAACAACTTGTTTACTAAAATAATCTATCCACCCGACGTAAAAATGGGCGCGTTAAATCTATTGAAATGGGAATTTGAGCAGCGCGAAAAGGTCGGCGTAAAAAGCGAAAGTATTTCACGCTATAACGTGACTTATTATGACAATGACGCCAATAACACAGTGAACGGATACCCCGCCGCACTTATGGGCTTTTTAAAGCCTTATTGCAAAGCGAGGTTTTAAACATGAGTATTGGCGGCAACACGACATTATTATTGCAGACCAAGAAGCCCGATAAAAGCGCAATCAGTGAAGATATAACAACTTATACTGATTATAAGTCTTTAAAGGGTTGGCTTGATTTGCAAAGCGGCGACAGCAGATACGCAACGTATAACGCCAAAATCGAGGAAAGCACGCACGTTTTTATCGGTGATTATTCGGCTATTGATAAAGATGCAACCGAGTTGTCGGCAACAGTCGGCGGCAGACGGTACGACGTTAAATACATTGACGACCCGCAGGAGCGACACAGACAACTTGAAATCTATTTGAAGTACGTGGGTGTCTGATTATGGGCGTTACATTTACGGATAACAGCATTAATATCAAAGCACAAATAAGCGATAAAACGGCGCAATTCCTTGAAGAAGCGGGCGCAGAAATCGAAAGCCAAGCAATACACAACACCCGTGTACAGTCAGGACAGACAAAACGCAATTGGAAACATACGGTTAATTCTGTAGGCGATACCGTTACAATTGGTAACACTGAACAAAACGCGGCATGGGAAGAATTCGGAACGGGCGAATATGCGCTTGCGGGCGACGGACGACGCGGCGGTTGGTATGTTTGCACTGATATGCTCGACGCAAAGACGAAGTCACTTTTTGAAAGCAAATATACCTTTAAAAAGTCTTACGGAAAAAACGGTAAAGAATTTTACTTTGTTTTGGGTAAGAAGCCAACACGCGCGTTGCATAATGCGTATGCCGATAAAAAAGCCACAATTATAAATCATGCAAATACGTTATTTGGGGGTGTGGGTAAATGATTTTAGAAGTATTTAGTACAGAAATGCAAAGTATGGGTATTAATTATTCATTCATGCAAGCCGAAAAAGCCGCTTACCCATACTTTACGGGTGAATATCGGGAAACAGATTACAGTTGCGAAGACGCCCATACCGAAGGTGAATTGATCGTCGAGGGTTGGACACGCAACAGTTACGGCGAGTTATTAACAATCAAAGACAAAATAAAAGAACATTTTGCAGACTTTCGGACGTTGCAAGACGGTTTTGCGGTATCTATAAATTATGATACTGCATACCCAATTTTAACGGGTGAAGCAGAGTTGAAAAAGATACAAATTATTTTGTCAACAAAAGAATTTAAAGGGGCGAATTAAATGTTAAAAAACAACGGTGTTACAAGCAATACACCCGAAAATATCCCTTTGGGTGCGGGAACTTATTACAAAAACCTTACTTACGGTTATACATTAACCACGGATAAGGCTATTGTAGCAGGAAAGGATTATTACACCAAAGCGGTTGATGTTTACACTAAGGTAGTAAGCCCATTAGTTGCGGATATTGCGACATATTATGAATTGGGTTGGAGCGGTACTGTTATAGGTGCGACCAGTGGCGGCGGCACTTTCAAATATGAAGCCGAGTATGTCGACGTTGAACTTGACGGCGTTACCGTACTTGTTAAAGGTATTTCAAAACAAAAAGTCGGTGAGAGCGCAAGCCTTGAAAGTACCATTGCCGAATACTCCGCGGGCATTATATCCCAAGCATTGCATTTGGTTAAAGATTTAACCTTGTCAAATGCTGAATATGACTGCTATGTCACCAAAGACAGCATTTCAGACAGTGATTATCTTGATAATGTGGCATTTGTTGGATACACAGCAACAGGCAAAGCAATCATTATCATATTGCCAAATGCTTTGTGCACTTCTGCTTTTGAACTCAAAGGCGAAAACAAAAAGCAGGGTACATATTCAATAACTTTCGATTGTACGCAGGACTTAAGCGCTCAAAGCCTTAACAAGCTGCCCGTGCAATGGTGGTTTCCAGTTGTAGCAGAAGTTTAATCAATTAATTTTAAATATGAAAGGGTACAAGTATTATGAATGATAAAATCGTTGAATTTCAAGAATTGGGCGCGGAGCACCTTTTTGCATTTGTTGACGTAGCCGACGCAATAGGCGTTGAAAAATTTGCAGAGGTATTCAAGCAAGAAAACTTGAAAGGTATTGTTGACGCAAGCCAAGAAAAAGGAAACTCCAAAGAAACCACAAAAGCCGCCGAAAAAGCCGAAGCATTAAAAAAAGATTCAGGCATTGCGGTTGCAATGAAGCTTTTGGCGGTGTTTATAAAAGGCTTGCACAGTGCAAAAGAACCAATTTATGCGTTCTTTGCGTCGTGCACAAATCTTACAATCGACGAAATTAAAAACATGGGACTTGTGCCCTTTACGCGAATGATAAAGGAATTTTTCGCCAAAGAGGAATTGCACGATTTTTTCGTGGAAGTGTCAGAATTATTCAGTACGGCACAATAAAATTTACGGGTTTGCTATTTTCACAATATGCAAACCCGTTTTTATTTATAAACACATTGATAAAGGGCAAACGGCTGTATGAGGGCATTGATTTTATAATTGCCGACGAGGTCGAACGCAAGAATTGGCAATTATATTGTGCCTGTGCTGCTAATCCATTCGCAGAAATGAAACCTTATGAAGAATGGAAAACGACAAATACAGCAAAGCCCGAAATGTCAGAACTGGATATTAACGACACAGTGAAAAAATCAGACAATATTCTTAACGGCTTTATTCCACCAAAATAAAGGTGGGTGAGAAATGGATATATTTAAACTCTTAGGCACAATTGCAATTAATAATAGCGGTGCAAATGAAGCAATCGACAACACCACAGACAAGGCAAAGAGTGGCGGCGCAAAAATGGCGACGGCGTTTGATAATTTTGGCACAGGGCTTGAAACTGTTGGCAAAAAGGTTGCAACATTTGGCACAAAATTAACCGCCGCAGTATCATTACCAATCGTTGCGGCGCTTACAGGCGGTGTTAAGTATAACGCGGAAATGGAAAAGTACGCCGCAAATTTAACAACCCTGTTGGGAGGTAACGCGGAAAAAGCCGCAAGTATGTTAAACGATATTAAATCAATGGCCGCGGCAACCCCGTTTGAAACATCTGATTTAATAAGCGCAAATAATATGTTGCTTGCATTTGGTGTGTCGGCTGATAAGACAAAAAGCTATCTGTCAATGTTGGGTGACGTCAGCATGGGCGACAAGGAAAAGCTTAGCAGCTTAGCGCTTGCGTTCGGTCAAATACAATCGGCGGGTAAAATGACGGGTCAAGATTTGTTGCAAATGATTAATGCGGGATTTAACCCGTTGCAAGTTATTAGTAAACAAACGGGGCGGAGCATAGCAGACCTTAAAACCGATATGGAACAAGGCGCAATATCCGCGGACATGGTAACATCAGCGTTTGAGAGCGCAACAGGTGCAGGTGGCTTATTTTATGGGGCAATGGATAAAGCAAGCCAAACAACCGCGGGCAAATGGTCAACCATGACGGACAATATAAAAACCGCATTAGGGACGCTGACAACGGCATTAATGCCAACAGTTGAAAAAGTTGTTGATAAGGTTAGTGAGTTATCAAACGCGTTTAGCAATTTGAGTGAGGGCAAACGCGAAGCAATATTGAAGATTGTTATGGCGCTTGCGGCATTAGGGCCTGTGATGCTCGTTGTCGGTAAGACAACCGAAGCGTTCGGCGGGGCGTTTAAAGACGTTGGCAAATTAATGGAGAAGTTTCCGAAGTTTGCAGCTGCTATGCCGTGGATTTTGGGAATAACTGCAGTAATTGCTGTATTGATGGGTTTGTTTGCATTGGGTAAAGCTGACACGTCGGAGTTTGGCAACAAAATACAAGCAATGGTTACAAAGGTAACGACATACATACAAAATTTAGCAGCAAAGATCGTTGAAGCAATGCCAATGATTGTTGAGGGTATTGCAAAAGGTATGCAGAATTTAACGGCAGTCTTACCGTCAATCGTTACGGCTCTTGTGTCTATTGTTACATCACTGATTCAAGCGTTAACAACTATATTGCCAACGTTGATTGATACCATAGTACAATTAATTGTGCAACTATTGCCGCCATTGTTAGATTGTATTTTGCAAATTATTCAAGCGATTGTCGATATGCTTCCTACTATATTGCCACAGTTGATTGATGCGATAATAAATTTGATTATGGCAATTGTAAATATGCTCCCAACATTAATACCGTTGCTTATAAATGCAATTATCCAAATTATTAACGTTATTGTAGAGGTGTTACCAAGCATACTTCAACAGTTAATTGGCGCAATAATAATGGTCGTTGAAATGATAGCGCAAATGCTTCCAACATTGATACCCATGTTAATTGATGCAGCATTGCAATTGCTTATGGCTCTTGTAAATGCTATACCGCAGATATTACCGCCATTGTTGGACGGAATTGTGACATTGATACAGGCTATTGTAAATATGTTGCCGACACTAATCCCACAGCTTGTAAACGCATTTTTGATGTTGCTTATGGCAATTGTCAATATGATACCCGTTATATTGCCACAACTTATACAAGCGTTAATCATGCTAATTGGTGCACTAATCCAAGCGTTGCCAACGATTATTGGTGCATTGTTTAGCGCAGTATGGACGATTACGAAAACATGTTGGGGCGCAATGTTTACGCTATTAGGCTCATTGTTGGGCGCAGCGTGGAAATGGTTATATGATACTATATTTGCACCGATAGGCGCGTTTTTTGCGGGTATAGGTCAATGGTTTTATGATACCGTTATAGCACCGATTGTCGGATTTTTTGAAACATGGATATTTCCGATTTTTGCAAAGATTTTTGAGATTGTCGCGAAAGTATTTGAAATTGTTACAACGATATTAGGCGCGTTATTGCTATGGCTTTATAATACCTTTATTGCTCCAATAGTTGCGTTTGTTTCGGGATTAATACAAAGTATTGTTGATTCAGTATCAGGCTTTGTCAATACAATAATATCCTTTGTTTCGGGATTATGGGACGGAATAACGGGGATATTCGGCGCTGTGGGTTCGTGGTTTAGCAATAAATTTGACGAAGCTGTACAAGCAATCAAAAATGTATTTTCGCCCATCGGCGACTTTTTCGGTGGATTGTGGAACACCATAAAAGATAAATTCAGCAGTTTAGGCACAAGTATTGGTGATGCAATCGGTGGCGCGGTAAAATCGGGAATTAATGGTATTATATCGTTGATTGAAGGTACTATTAATAAAGCAATACGGTTAATAAACGGTGCTATAAATCTTGTTAATAAGTTACCAATTGGCGTAAACATAAGCACTATTGCAGAATTGTCAATGCCTAGACTTGCAAAAGGTGGCGTCGCAACTGAACCAACAATTGCAGAAATAGGCGAGTACACAGGCGCAAAGCATAACCCTGAAATCGTGACACCGCAAAACACAATGAAAGCAGTATTTACCGAAGTTTTGGACGCATACGCAAGTAAATTGTCAGATATGCAGAACGAAACGTTAAATAGCATTTTGTCATTATTAAGCGATTATATACCGCAGTTGTCACAGCGTCAGCTTGTTATGGATACGGGCACGGTTGTCGGTGCATTGGCAGAACCGATGAACACAGCGTTAGGAAAAATTGCGACGAATAGGGGGCGTGGGCGTTAATGCTGATACATGGCGTTATGTTTACGGACATAGCTACAGGCACAACTTATTATTCACATACCGATTGGAGTACACCATTGTATGGTAATGATATCAATTGGTATGACGTATGGTATAATACGGATAGAGGTAGGTTTGCCGCATATTATGATCATGACGCCGATTGGAGCGTCATATTAAAAAGCCAAGATATCGGTTTGCCATCTCCAAAGACAACCACAGTTGATATTATCGGCAAAGACGGTACGCTTGACTTAACAGAAGCATTTGGCGAAGTACGGTATAACAATCGCACCATTACATTTACTTTTTCCGCGGTCGAAAATATATTAGATTGGGACGCGTGCAAAACCATGATTGCAAACGAATTACATGGCAAGCGCATGAAAATTACAACATGGAGCGACCCCGATTATTATTATATCGGGCGTTGCACCGTTGATAATTACAATTCAAGCAAAATGCAAGGCACTATTGTTGTAAAGTGCGATTGTGAGCCGTACAAGATAAAACATGAAGCCACAACAGAGTTTATTGATGCTGTATCGCTAAAATCAATAGTAATTGATAGTGGGCGTATGACCGTATACCCGACAATAACAGTAAGCGAAGCAATGATACTTGTTATTAATGGCACAAGCTATTCGTTTGCCGCAGGAACATATAACAATCAACTCAAATTTACTTACGGCGGGAACACCGTAACAACAACCGCAACAAGCGGAACAGCGACATTTACATTTACCGAGGGGGCGTTATAACAATGAAATATACGGTTTATTGTGATAATTACCCTCTATATGATTTAGACAAGGGGCTTTCAATCGAAAGCCCCTTAGCTAAATTAAAAAAGAATACCGTGGGCGAATTTACATTTAAAATTTACCCGATGCACCCTTATTTTGACACAATCAAAAAGCTGTTATCTGTTATTTCAGTTTATAAAGATAGCAAATTAATATTTAAAGGCCGTGCGCTGAATGACACGCAAGATTTTAATAATGCACAAGTTATCACTTGTGAGGGCAAGCTTGCGTGTTTAAATGATAGCGTTGTAAGACCTTATACATTTGCGGACGGCGTATATGATTATACCGATAGCAACAATGTATATCACAATGGCTTTTTGAAATGGTTGCTTGAAAATCACAATGCACAAGTTACAGAAAATCAGCAAATTAAATTAGGCACAGTATCGCATAATTTGGACAGCAACAATTACATCAACCGTTCATCAACCGATTACGCCAACACATGGCAAGTCGTTGAAGATAAGTTACTTAAAACACTGGGCGGCGTGCTTGTATTACGTTTTGAAAATGATGGCGACTATTTGGACTATTTGGCTGACAGTGATTTGACAGCAACATCAACACAACAAATCGAATTCGGCGAAAACCTTATTGACATTACACAAGAGGTTGACGGTACAGAAACATACACGGCAATTATACCTTTGGGGGCTAAAGCGGACACCCAAAGCAACACGCGCTTAACTATATCAAGCATTGTCGATGGTGATATCACAAGCGACGTTGTAAAGTCGGGCGACACTTTATATTCCCGCGCAGGCGTCGCTGCACATGGCAAAATATACGCACCTGTGGCAAACAGCACATGGGACGATGTGACGCTTGCAACAAATTTAATTACAAAAGGTACACAATATTTAAGTAGCACCGCTGTAATGCTGAAAAAGACAATCACATTAAAAGCAATTGATTTGGCTGTAACATCAAAAGACATTCAAAGCTTTAATTTTTTAGATTGTGTGATCGTAAATTCAACACCACATAATTTATCAGGTACATATTTATTGTCAGAAATGGATATCCCACTTGATAAGCCTGACGGCATGACAATCAATTTAGGTGATACACGGTTGACGCTTGCCGACGTAACAGTAAACACGCAACGCGACGCACTGGATGCAGGCGACCGATTAACAAAAATCGAACGGAATTATGTTATAAATTCGGTTGTTACCAATATTTCGACGAGTTTATCAAGTTTGATAAAGCAATTACCTGACCAAATTATAAGCACGGTAAAATCCGATAAAACGATAGTTACATCATATACATACTATGCCAAAAGCACAAGCGGCGCAGACGGGGCATTGGAAGTAATCGAAAGCGGTACACCGACAGAAGCACAAATACTATTGTTAGATGTAGCACCTATTGAACTGAAAGATGGAGAAACCCCTGTTGCAATAGGTGATTATGTTGTGTTACGGACTGCGGCCGATGGATACACATCATTAATTGAAAGTGTGAAATCATTAGTATCTCAAACCGCGAGCGCATTTGAGGTCGATTTTGTGACAACAAGCGTTACAAATGCAATAAATAATGCAGTAAACGCAGTTGATGGCAAATATTCAACATATAAAAATTATTTAAGATTTGACGCCGAAGGAAATTTAATAATCGGAAAATCTGAAAACTCGTTAACATTGGTAGAAAAAAACGACCGAATATCCTTTTACAATGGAAATTATGAAATTGGTTATTGGGGCGTTGTTAACGGTGTTACAAAATTTTACGCTAACGACGGGCAGTTTGGCAAAAGTTGCACGTTTGGAAATGTTGGATTTTTCCCACGTGCAAACGGCCATATCTCATTAAGGGCGGTGGAATAATTGGCAAGCGGAAGTTTTTCATTAAGCTGTAGTAATTCAAATGTGAGCGTATGGTCGACATATGAAGAACATGACACAGATGTTTCTAATAACAAATCGTATTTAAACATTTATGTATATTCAAGGCGCAACAATTCAGGGTACACCACATCAGGCACAGGAAACACAAGCGTGTCGGTTGATTCAGCTACACAAGAAGAAAACGGTTTAGGATATGCAATAACAAGCAGTTCCGACACTTTGCTATTTGCGAAACAATATGAAATAGTACACGATAATGACGGTTCGAAATTCGTCAAAATATCGGTTGGTTGGTCGGGAGATACGCCAATAAGCGCAAGCGGTGATCGCTCCGTGCAGCTTGATACAATACCAAGAGCAAGCACACCAACGATAAGCGGCAGCGGCAACATAGGCGAAACAATAGCAATCAATACAAACAGAGCGTCAAGCGCATTTACTCACACTATAACGTACGGTTTCGGAAATTCAAGCGGTACTATTGCTACAGGCGTTACTGATATTGCATTTTGGACCATACCGAAAAGTTTTGCCGACATAATTCCAAATGCAACAAGCGGTTGGGGTTCAATCACTTGTATAACATATAACGGTGGCTCACAAATCGGCAGTAAAACAATAACATTTACAGCTTATGTTCCGAATACCGCAGAATTTCAGCCGACAATATCAAACTTCACAATATTCGAAGCAACGGCAGGGATTGCGGCGCGGTTCGGCGCATATATACAAAGTCGGTCAATGCTAATAGCTACAACAACAGCCACAGGCGCACATAGTAGCACCATAAGCAATTATTCGGTCAAGGTTGAAAATACGTCATACAGCGGCGCAAGCGTAACTACAGGCGTGCTTAATACAAGTGGTAACGCAACTGCAACCGTGACGGTAACTGACAGCCGAGGACGTACAGCAACGACAACGGCAAATTACAGTGTGACGGCATACACGCCTCCTACAATAAGCGCTTTTACCGTTGAGCGTGGGCGGTACGTTAATAGCATATTTACACCTGACGACGAGGGCGAAGCGATACGCGCCGTAATATCGGCAAGTGTGACGGCATTAAGCAATTTAAACACAGCCGCATTGACAATTAGATACGGCGACACATCATATGTTACAGACGGCACTATAATATATAACGCTCAAAACGTCGACTATACCTATAGTGCCACAATCATTGATACAACCACATTTTCAAGTGATACCATTTTTAATTTTGTTGCACAATTAACAGACTTTTTTACAACGTCAACGGATAATGTATCAATTGGCACGGCCAAGCCGTTTATGGATATTGACGCAGTAAACAATGTTATAGCTTTCGGAACGGTCAGCAAAAACCCGAACGCCGACGAAATCGCCGCACCGTTCCAATTTACAACGCCGCCAAATACTCACATGGCAGATGCAACAAAATATGCAAATTACAATGTTGACGTAAACGTAGCAATTGCACCGCTAATATTATCAAGCGTCAGCACGCCCACAAGCGACCCATATTACATTACAACGCTTTTTTATGGCGGTTATACAAGTAATTCAAACCGTATGCAAATAGCAACACCATATAACGGACGGGGCAACAGATACACGCGAAGCTATACCACGCAATCTGAATATAATATCTCGGGTTGGACGGCATGGGAATATATTGGGACATCAAGCAAAGTCCTGTACGACAATGCAAGCGGTACAACAGGAACAATTACGTTAAGCGAAACGGCGTCGGATTTCAGCTATTTTGAAATATTTGCAATGCTAAATGACAATTATTCAAGTGTGAAAATTTGCACGCCCAACGGGAAAAAGTTCTGTATAACGGGGACATGGTATGTGCCTACAGTATGCAACTATGCTTATGTAGGACAAATATCAGGTACATCAATATCGGCTGTATTAAACAGTTCCAACGAAAATGGCACGATTACGAGTAACACAAATAAAATTATAAGGGTGATAGGATATCGCTAATTAAGGGGACAGCCAAATGGACGATTTAACACAAATACAGTTAGTTTTAAATGACCATAAGAACGAGATAGGCTCGTTAAAGCACCGCATGGACGACCAAGAAAAACAGCAAAACACGATCACCGAATTGGTTGTATCCGTAAAGGAGTTAGCAATAAACATGAAAAACATGCTTGACGAGCAAAAGGCACAAAATGACCGTATTCAGAAATTAGAGGAAAAACCCGCGAAAAGGTGGGACACGTTGGTTGACAAAATTATCAGCGTTGTAATTGGCGCGGCGGTCGGTTACATGACGTCATTTTTCTTTTAAGTAGAGGGGTGCAATATAATGAACGAATTTTTAAAGTATATGTATCGACAAGGCAGAGTGTCAGACGATCAGCTACAAACGCTTGTTACAAACGGTAAAATCACACAAGAGCAATATAACGAGATTAAGGCATCTAAGTTGGAGATATAAATATGGATGAGTTACAAGAAAGCGAAAACTTTATACAGAATAAATTCGGTTATTGCTTCTATGCTTTAGAACCTTGTCCTTTTATATACAATCTTTATGTGCATCCTCAATATAGAAGACAAGGGCATTCAAGAACGCTTTTGCAATATGCTATTGATGAAATTAGAAAAGCTGGTTGTGTTGTAACAATAAATATACAGGCAGAGCCAAGAGAAAACAGCATAGTTTTGAATGATTTAATAAAATATTACGAAAGAATGGGGCTTAAAATACAAATATAAAATACAATTGATAGAAGCATCTGTTTAGACAGGTGCTTTTTTCATACAAAAATTTAGAAGGAGTGTAAATTATGAGTTTTAAAGTAGCTTTGGACGCGGGGCACGGTTTATACACATCGGGCAAAAGGTGCTTAGCG
>Ga0172378_10002052_pt1 | contig 18796 bp, 11 predicted proteins | sample GrowelOW332metaG_FD_119755 | JGI IMG/M metagenome (GOLD analysis project Ga0172378, IMG submission 119755) | Groundwater microbial communities from an aquifer near a municipal landfill in Southern Ontario, Canada - Pumphouse #3_1 metaG | ecosystem: Environmental > Aquatic > Deep subsurface >... | reverse complement strand
GGATGCCATTTTTGCGGACTAACAGCTTTTAGCTGCTTTCTTTTTTTATTAATTTTTGGCAGAGAACGGTAATATGCATAATGAGCTTTAATCACGCTTAAAAAATCTTTTATATCTCCGGTAACCAGCCATCTTAAAGCACCTGCATCATCAAGAAGTAACCGGGTGATAAGTATTCTTATAAATTTTTTAGAAGGAAGATTTTTATGCAGCAGCCACAGACTGTTTCTGAAATTTAGAAACATCTTAAAAGGATTATTATAAGAAAGTGTTCCTCCTCCAAGATGATAGACTGTGCTGTAAGGAGTAAAAATGATTTTAAATCCTTTGTTTTTTAGACGCCAGCACAGATCAATTTCTTCCATATGAGCCCAGAAATCAGAATCCAGCCCTCCTGCTTCATGAAAAGACCTGGCTCTTATGGCCATACATGCACCACTTGCCCAGAATATTGATGTAACATTATCATATTGACCATTATCTTTTTCCATAACATCCAGAACACGTCCGCGACATAGCGGAAAACCCAGCTTATCAATAAACCCCCCGGCAGCTCCTGCGTATTCAAATTCATCTTTTCTTTCCCAGCTTAGAATTTTTGGCTGAACGGCAGCAACCTCATGATCTTTTTCCATAACAGATATCATAGGGCTTATCCAGCCTTGAGTTACCTCTACATCGGAATTCAGCAGAATATAATAATCATAATCAATCTGGCTTAAAGCTTTGTTATATCCTTCCGCAAAACCATAATTTTTCTTTAGCTCAATGATTTTTATTTCGGGGAAATGTTTTTTTATAAGAGATACCGAAGAATCAGATGAACCGTTATCAGCCACAATAATTTCGGCGTCTTCTGTACGGCTGTTTTTAATAACTGAAGGCAGAAAACATTTTAACATTTTCTCTCCGTTCCAGTTTAATATTACAATTGCAGTTTTCAAATTAATTGATCTTTTTTTAATTTTTGTCCATGATTTTGCTCGTAATTTTCGTAAAAACAGACAGGCAATGTAAAAGACAGACAACAAAGTTAAATAAATTTTAACATAGAATTTGCAGAAAATTATATGAATACTTATTACGAATTATTACGAAACTTCTCCGTAAAATTTATGAATATTCATCAGCTTTTATTCCATAAATTTCTGAATTTTTTTTGAGAAAGAAGGGAAATAAGCGGGATTGGCAGCAATAATCTGACCACCGAATAAATAATTATCATGTCCTTTAAAATCACAAATTCTGCCTCCGGCTTCCTGTACCAGAATTATTCCTGCTGCAATGTCCCAGGCATGCAGAGCATGTTCAAAAAACCCATCAAAACGTCCGCATGCCACATAAGAAAGATCTACTGCAGCCGATCCCATTCGGCGTACTCCCTGAGTTTCAATCATAAAAAATTTCAGAGCTTTAATATAGTTATCAATAACCTCAAAATTATAATACGGAAAACCAGTAGCAATTAGTGCATCTACATGCTCTGATGCTTTTGAAACATGTATTCGTTTTCCGTTCATCCATGCTCCTCCGCCTTTCCATGCAGAGAACAGCTCGTTTTGACCTATATCATAAACTACTCCCGCCTGTGGAATGTTATTTTTTGTCAGCGCTATGGAAACCGAATGGGGACACAGGTCGTGTATAAAATTGGTGGTTCCGTCAAGCGGGTCTATAACCCATTGATAGGTTTCGCCATGCTGTTGTGCTGCTGTTCCTTCTTCTGTGATGAATCCTGCCCCGGGAAGTAGTTTTTTTACTTTAGCAACTATCATCTTCTCCGATTCTTTATCTACATACGTTACAAGGCTGGCTTTCTCCTTTATCTCAATATCAGCGGGAGTGATTTTAAATTGTTGTTCCTTAATAAAATCACCTGCCTCTTTTGCTATTTTGCCAATCTGTGTGGTTATTTCCTGTAAATTCATATTCCTGTAATTTTTAATTGATTTTACTTAAGTAAGTTATAAATTTTAAAGCTCAGATATAAATAACAGATAAAAGGTATATATGCAAATCCTGAGTATCTGTATATAACTCACAATCCATTATTCAATGATCTTTATTTCAAAATTTCCTTCTGAATTAATCCTTAAAAGTTTTACTTTTCTAAATTGATTAATAAATCCGGGATTACTATCTGTCTCTACACGAATATAATTTTCACTAAATCCTTTCATTTTCCCTTTTTCAGGCTCCTCAAACAAAACTGTTACTGTTTTACCTGTTTGTTTATTGTAAAAATCTCTGAGCTTTATATCCGAAAGGGCAATTAATTTTTTTGTTCTTTCTTTCCTTTCGTGCACAGGAATTACAGGCTTAATAGATAATGCAGCAGTATCAGGACGCTCTGAATAAGGAAAACAATGAAGTTGTGAAACATCCAGCGATTCGATAAAATTATAGCTTTCCTCAAATAATTTTTTTGTCTCCCCGTTTGTGCCGGCAATAAGATCCACTCCTATAAAAGCATCGGGTAGTTCCCTTTTTATTCTTTCCACTCTTTCTTTAAACAGCTCTCTTGTATAATGACGATGCATAAGCTTTAACACCTCATTCGATCCGCATTGAAGAGGAATGTGAAAATGTGGTGCAATATGATTAGACGAACCAACAAAATCAATGATTTCATCAGTCAGCAGGTCAGGCTCAACCGAGGAAATACGAAGGCGCCCGATATCTGTTTTATCCAGTGCTTTTATAAGGTCAATAAATTTTTCATTGGTACTCTTTCCAAAATCACCAATATTTACACCTGTTAAAATAATTTCTTTAATGCCGTGCTCAATGGCTTTTGATGATTCGCGTACAGTACCCTCAATGGTGTCGTTGCGACTTCTGCCACGTGCAATAGGAATGGTGCAGTAGGTACAGAAATTATCACATCCGTCCTGTACCTTTAAAAAGCTGCGTGTTCTGTCGCCCCACGAAGTGGCATGAAAATATTCCCTGTTTTGTTTCTGATCTTTTACTAAAATAACCGGAGATGGTTGTTTGTCCATGGAATAAATATAATCCATCATCCGGAATTTATAATTTGTTCCGAATATAAAGTCTATTCCTTTAATTTTTTCAATAACCCGGGGCTGAAGCTGGGCATAACATCCTGTCACCAGAATAAGAGCTTTAGGATTTCTTTTTATAGACTGACGAATAATATTACGGCATTTCTTGTCACTCTCTGCAGTAACCGAACAACTATGGATAACATAAATGTCGGCATCTGTTTTAAAATCTACGCGTTCAGCTCCTTTACTCTCAAATTGCCTGGCTATGGCAGATGTTTCGGCAAAGTTTAGTTTGCAGCCTAAAGTATAAAATGCAGCCTTTTTCCCTCTGAAATCCATATTGTTTATTTCTGTTATAATTCAGATTGTAAAAGTAATAAAATAAACAAAACCGGTTAATGGTTGTATGCTGATTGCTGTATTGTTGAATATACTCTCTAAGGCTTTGTTTCTATTTACAGGGGAACTATATAAAACCAAAGAAGAAGTATCTGAAAAGATACTTCCTTCTTCTTCTTATAAATTATTTAAAAAAATCAACCGTTATGTTATAGTAAATTACTTGCCAGTTCCGACAGGAAGCTTCTTTCTCCCTTAACCATATTAACATGGGCAAATGTTTCCTGACCTTTCATTCTTTCAGTCATGTAGGCCAGACCGTTTGATTTTGCATCAAGATACGGAGAGTCAATTTGCTCAAGGTCTCCCGTGAATATCATCTTTGTATCTTCTCCTGCACGGGTTATTATAGTCTTTATTTCATGAGGCGTTAAATTCTGTGCTTCATCAATAATAAAAAATGAATTTGAAAGGCTTCGTCCGCGTATAAAGGCAAGAGGAGTTATAATCAGTTTACCCGATTTTAACATATCGTCAATTTTCTGATATTCATTACTTTTTTCGTTGTAGTGACGTTTTATAACTGAAATATTATCGAAAAGAGGCTGCATGTAGGGATTTATTTTATCCTCGGCACTCCCGGGCAGAAATCCCAAATCTTTGTCGCTCATAGCAATAATAGGTCTTGCCAGAAGAATCTGGTCGTATAAATCGCTTTGCTCAAGAGCTGCAGCAAGAGCCATAAGGGTTTTACCCGTTCCTGCCTTCCCTGTAAGGGAAACCAGCTTGATGTTTTTATCCATAAGCGCATTTAAGCTGAAAGTCTGTTCTGCGTTACGTGGCTTTATTCCGTAGCATATTTTTTTATTTACACTTATAAAACGTTTCGAGTTTTTATCATAACGCGTCAGAACGCTTGAACTGATTCCCTGCAAAACAAAGTATTCGTTTGCGGCAGGAGTTCTCGATACTTTTACATCAGTAAGAGCTATGGAACCATTTTTATATAATGCATCAATTTCAGCATCGCTTATTCCGCTTACCTCCGTGGCGGCTTTTTTAAATACTTCAGGATTTTTTATTTTATCGTTTTTGTAATCTTCGGCCAATACTCCTATTGATTTAGCCTTCAATCGTAAATTGACATCTTTTGATACCAGAATTGTTTTATGTGTTGGGTTCTGTTTTGCATAAAATGCAGCAACAGCTAAAATTCTGTGATCGGGAATATCTTCCATAAAAGATTTTTTCATTTCCTCCGGGAATGTTCTTCCTGTGGATATTATTAATTTCCCTTTGTCTTTACCCAGAGAAATTCCTTCACCGGGCAAATCATCACCAATTAATTTATCGAGTTTGCGTACAAATTCACGTGCCTGAAAATTAATCTGGTTATTACCTTTTTTAAATTTGTCCAGTTCTTCCAGAACAGTTATGGGGAGAACAATATCATTGTCCTGAAACTGATAAATACAATTATGATCGTGCAGGAGAACATTGGTATCCAGCACAAATATTTTTGACTGTTTTGTATTTGACATAATTAATTGTTTTAAATGTTTATATGACTTATGAAAAGTAATAAAAAATAATGATTAATGATTAATTTTGCCGTAATAAAAAACAACAGACAACGATAAAACACATATATGAAAACATATTCAGAAACGATAAAATATCTGTATAACCATCTTCCGATGTTTCAGCGAATAGGGCCTGCAGCCTATAAAAATACACTTGGGAATACCAGCAGGCTGGATGAGATGTACGGTCATCCTCATCAATATTTTAAGACGGTACATATAGCAGGTACCAACGGAAAAGGATCGGTATCACATACCATTGCCTCTGTTTTGCAGCAGGCAGGCTATAAAGTGGGGCTATATACCTCACCGCATCTGGTGAGTTTCAGGGAAAGAATAAGGGTAAACGGAGAAATGATTTCTGAAAGTGACGTAACCTCTTTTTTAAATAATTTTCTAAAAAAAAAGGAATCAGAAACCTTGCAGCCTTCTTTTTTTGAGATGACAGTGGCAATGGCATTTGATTATTTCAGAAACTGTAAGGTTGATATAGCAGTTATTGAAGTGGGACTGGGAGGAAGACTGGATTCTACAAATATAATTACACCTGAAATATCGGTGATAACCAATATTAGTTTCGATCATACGGCACTGCTGGGGAATACCATTGTAAAAATTGCAGGAGAGAAGGCGGGTATTATAAAAAAAGGAATTCCTGTGGTAATTTCTGAAAGCAACGATGAATATAATTCTGTTTTTAATAAAAAAGCAGAGGAAATGAACAGTCCTGTTTTTTATGCTGACAAAGAATATAGAGTAGATCATTCATTATTAATAGCAGATGAGGGAAAACAGCTGTTTTATTTTAATAAAACCGGGAAGCTTGATTTTCCTGCATTGAAAAGTGATCTTATGGGAGATTACCAGAAGAAAAACATTGCAGCTGTACTTAAAACCCTGGAACTGTTGCGTGATAAAGGATGGAATATCAGCAAAAGAAACATTGAAGACGGTATAGAAAGAGTAAAGCAAAATACCGGATTGCGCGGACGCTGGGATATTCTGCAGTATAATCCTATGATAATCTGTGATACGGGACATAATGTTGCAGGACTTACCTGGGTTGCCCGGCAACTTAAAGAAATGAAATACAATAAGTTACATTTTATTCTGGGTATGGTAAGTGATAAGGATTTAAAAGGTGTATTGAAGCTTCTGCCCAAAGATGCTGTTTATTATTTTACCCGGGCATCCATACCACGGGCACGAAGGGTTGAGGAGCTTGCAGAAATGGCAAAAGAATCAGGCTTGCACGGTAAATCGTTTGATACAGTTAAGAAGGCTGCAGCATCGGCAATAAATGAATCGGGAAAGGATGATGTTATATTTATAGGTGGAAGCAGCTATGTCGTTGCTGACTATCTTTCGTAGAAGATGAAATTTCAGATGTGTGTACATTGTTTTTATTACATCTAAAAGAGTGTTATAAACAGCTAAAGAAGATGATTATTCTTTTTAGAATATCTCTTTAAAGAATAATTTATGAATTAAATTTTTATGTAACTTCCTATGTGTTTTGTAGTAATAAAAAAAGAAAGTGTCTGAAGTAAAAATAGTGAACCTTTTATTTGGATAGAGACGAAAAGCCTCTTATATTTGCAACGCTTTTTTAGAAAAGCATTACTAAATAACAAAACACATAAAAAGGGCGTTTAGCTCAGTTGGTTTAGAGCATCTGCTTTACACGCAGAGGGTCGGCGGTTCGAATCCGTCAACGCCCACAAAAAAGGAATTTATAAAAAAAGTTCCTTTTTTTTATGATTGGTTGTTTCAGGAAACTACATCTTCGCTTATTAGTAATCATTTTAGTTATTAATTTTTTTATATTATGTACCTGTTATTTTTCTTAAAGAGGTTTAATAATATTCCATACATTGAAATGTTTTTGCAAGTGCTTGTTTATCAGCTTAATCGAAAAAAACTACGGATAGTGACAATATGCTCAGCAAATAAATAAATAAATAATAAAAAACAGTGGGTAAAATTTGGTATTTCGAAAATCAAATTTTACTTTTGTTTAAAATAATAGTACTAAAAAAAGGTCTTTTAAGGTGTTTTTATTTAAAATTATAACGCAACCTGAACTTTTTTTTGTTTCCGGTTCGTTAGTTAGATGAATATTATAGGAAAAAATTAGGAATGTTAGAATCTTATTATAATATTGTGCTTAAATTTCTTTTCTGAATAGCTATGGAAAGTTTTTTATATAAAATTGTAATAAAATATGTTTTAAAATATTTTTAAAAATTCAATACTTAATCAATACATACAATACGTTAAACTCAATACTTTATTAAAATTAAAAAATAGAAAAAAAAAGGTCAATTTATTATTTACAATTATTTTATGAAAACGAGAGATTTTATTTATTTTAAAAAAACAATTATGAAAACAATTATGAAAGGAAGTAATTTTAAACTTCTAAAACGTGCAGGCGGTATCCTTATGCTACTTGCTGTTTTATTAACATCCTGCGATAAATATGGGGATGATTTTGATGATTTAAACGCTAAAATTGATGCACTTACATCAGTGGTTTCGGGTATACCAACATTGTCAACCGATATTGCATCTTTGAAAACTCAGGTAACCGGTCTTCAGACAGCTATTGCCAGTGTTGCAACCAGTGAAGAGCTTAGCGCTTTGAGCGATGATTTGGCAACTGCTAATAGTAATATTGAGGCTATTAATACAGCTTTGGGTGATTTAGCAGGTACTTATGCAACAACACAGGATGCAACAGATTTGCAGGCCAGCGTAGATGCTCTTCAGGCTTCTATTGATGCTCAGAAAACTGCTCTTGCTGATATTTTACTGAACACAGCTCTTTATCAGGGAAATGTTGTTATTACAACTGATGCTGATGTTGCTTTCTTTATGAACAAATTGTCTCAACTGTCTTATATAAACGGAAATTTGACTATCAATCCAGCCTTAATTACTAATTATACAGACTTGAAGACCGTTACTTCAAAAATTATGGCAATTGTTGGTACCAACTCTGTTGGAGGTGTAGGTACAGGTTCAGTTATTACTTGTAGTGCTGATGCAGCTAAAATGCTTGATTTTTCCAATTTGGAATATGTTTCAGGTGATTTGAGTGTTGTGGGTGCTGCTTTAATTACTCAGTCAAGTATTGATATAAGTAAATTAAAAACTGTTTCAGGTAATTTAGTTTATTCACTTGACGGTCCTATTGATTTACCTTCTTTAACAGCTGTAGGCGGTAATTTTACTATAACACCGTACACTACTACAGGAACAACAATTACAGGTACAACTTCTGTTGATCTTCCTTTACTTACTGTTACAGGAACGGTTATGCCTACAGTTATGGCATTGCCATCTGCAACGTCTGTTGTAATGCCTGCAAACGGTTTAACTGCTATAACTGCTGCTTTAGCAACAAATATAGAAGTTGTTAATACAGAGAAAGCTGCTGCTACATTTACAATTACTCCAAAAGCCGGTTCAACTGTTAAAGCCAGCTTTACTGAAGCTTTGGGTGCTTTGACTGTTGGTTCTGCTCCTACTTTTTATAGTGAGACTATTGATCTTTCAAAACTTGCTAAGACTGTAGGTGCTCTTACTCTTACTACTACTGCTACAGGTTCTGTAAATCTGGATATGTTAGCTGATGCAGATGTTGTTGTTACTATTGCTGGTGCTAAAGAAGTTTCTCTTCCAGTTTGGACAGGTGGTACAGCTGCTAATTTGATTGCTGTTAATGCAGAAACTATCAGCATGCCGGTTAATGACTGGACATGGACTACTGCACCAACTGCTGCTCAGTGGCCTGCTGTTAAGAAACTTACTGATAATGCTATAAATGCACCAGTTGATTTAACTATATACACAAATTTAGAAGAGGTTTATTTAACAGGTAAAACTGTAACAACCTATCCACTTCTTAAGGCTACTGTTACTTCTAATGCTTCAAACACTAAACTGAAGAGCATTACTCTTGATGGTATGTGGTATTCTGCCAGTATTACTGATGCTGCTACTGCAGTGATTAGTACGTTAAGTACTTCCGGTGTTATAAATGCATTTACTTTGGCTAATGCTACTAAACTTGATGGCAACCTTACATTAGGACATGAAGGTTTCATAATAGATGTTGCTGGTGTTCCGGGTGCTGAGATTAATGTTATGGGTTGTACTAATATCACTTCGTTGACTGCAACAAATCTTAATATGGTTTACAAGATGGATATTAGCGGCAATAGTAAAATGACAACAATGAGCTTTCCTAAATTGGCTGATCTTGCTAAACAAACTGTTTCTGGCGCTTCCTTCACAGTCAAGAACAATGCTTTTACAGGAGCTTATACTGCAAGTATTGCTGGTCCTCCTTATTTTGATGCAAAAATTAACAGTCCTGAATTGTTTAAATTGAAACCATACCTACTTAAGGCTACAAATGCTACAACCGGATATACTGCTGGAGTAGCACTTTCATTAACGTATGATTACAAATTAGATGGAACAACACTTGCTACCTTAGGTGCTGATATGACCGCTGACGCTGCTGGTTCTGTACTTGGTGACGATACTGCTACGGGTGGTGCAATTGATGTTACAGCTGAGCTTGGTTTAATTTATCAATAATAAAAAGATCAAATCTTTAGTTTTCTATATTAAAAGCCTTCCTTCGGGAAGGCTTTTTTTTTGGGTTCGCCTGGCACGAACTATTTTCTCTAGGGTGAAAGTCCCGAGCACGCCGTGATAGCAGGAAGTGTTAGCTTAAGGCAATGTGTCCATTGTGAGGTGGAATCTGAAGGAAGATAGCGGCAAAATCCCGGTGACGTACAGAAATAGGATATAACGCTGCTGCCGTCTTTGGCGCATGTGTCACGCTCGTGTTCTGTATCAGATAATATAAATAAGTCCAGGCGAAGACGCCTGAACTAAATATAACTTTGATGCCTGAACTAAATGTTATTACGACAATGATTAGAAATTAGAAAGCTGCACCTATTATACTAAGTGAGCTTTTATTTGGCAGGTAATCGTTTTTAAGATTTGTGGGAATATTGTTTTTCCATAAATTAAATATGCATCTCCCGGAACATTTATAAATATAACGCCGCTTTGTGCTTTTGCATTGTTTGCAAAAAGAGTTGTAATAATAAATGCTGCTAATAAAAATTTTGTGTTTGTTTTTATAAGTTCTGATTACAATTTTATGATACTACTTTTAAATTCATCATTATCTGAACTCGTTACTTTAACAGAATAAACTCCCGCTGCTGTATCTGAAAGATCAATTTTAACAGGAGTAAATGGTCCTGTGCTGATGGTATTGATGTTTTTGACCTGCGTTCCGGAAGTATTTGTAATGGTTATAGTAACATCATTCATGATTACTCCCGGTCTTACCGATAAAAAAGTGCTTACGGGATTTGGATAAACATCAACGGGGTTTATGTTAGATCTTGCCAAAACTTTAAAAGTAAGTGAGCATGATTCTCCTTTATAATCCGAGGCTGTAACGGTAATATCTGTGTTTCCGTATTCTGATGGTGCAATTTTAAGTTCTCCGTAAGAAATTGAATTATTGGTTATTGTTGAATTTGACTGTTCTAAATTATAGTTAAGACTTTCTCCGTCTATGTCGGTAAAGTAATCATCAAGTGTTATTGTTGTTATTCCGGAAATGCCGTTAAAAACTATATTATCAATTGTACCTGTAGTCGTTGGCGGATGATTGGGAAGGATGGTATATTTAAAGCTTAAAGTAGAAGATGCACCATATTCATCGGTGGCTGTAAGACTGAAAGTATATGTTCCCTGGTTTGCTTTATCCCCGGCAATGGAAAGAGTTCCCGTTGTGGAATTAGTAATATTTTTTGAAGAGAATATGGCTGCAGTGGAACCGTTTTTGGTAGAAATCGTAAATAAATGATTTTCAGGATCCGAAATAGTAAAATTAATTTTCGTACTTTCATGATAATGAATAATAACAGGAGATTCTTTGTTATATGTTATAACCGGCGGATAGTTTTTCTCTGTAGTTTCAGAGAAACAGTCACTTAATGCAGAATAATTGTCGGACGAATCGTATGACTGAAGTGCAAAATAATATGTTGTTGAAAAATCTAATTTTAAAATAGAGTATTCTATTTCATCACCTGCAGTATTATTCTCTGTGTTTATAGTTATAGCAGTAATATCATCACTTAAATTTGAAAAATCCATTTCTGAAGGGATTTCTTTTTTACTGTAATATATTTTTATTCCGGAAGGAACAATACCATCTTCATCTTTTGGCACTGCATAGGTTAATGTTATTTCATTGGATGCAACAGAAGTAGAGTAAGAGGTAACCGGATCAGGAGCTATGGTTGAACCATATAAAAATGCTGCGCGGGCGTCTACTAATCCCGACCCTAATAAACCTTTATGTTTCGAATCGCTGTAATCGTATATTATATCGTTTGTAGAATTTAGCAACCTTTCTTTTAGCATATCATTTGTAAAACCGGGACCACCAAAATAAGAAATAAGAAGAGCTGCTACACCCGAAACATGAGGACACGCCATGGAAGTTCCCTGATAATAAGAATATTTATTATCAGTAATTGTGCTTAATATTATATGTTTTTTATGAGCATCTCCACCGGGAGCCGATATATCTACCCAATTTCCATAATTAGTATAGTAGGCTGCCTGATAGTCTGAAGCTAAGGCTGCAACGGCTATAGTAGACTCATAAGATCCCGGAGGACCATAAATATTGTTATCATTTCCTGCCGAAAATATTATAACTCCACCTTTCATCGGACCTGTCTGAGTCCCATTTTCATCTACACCTGCATATTTAACGAAATAATCAATAGCTTCTTTTTCAGAAGCAGTAGTGTTGCTTGTAGGATTAGTATGTCCCCAGCTGTTTTGTGCTATTACTGCACCATTATCCGCAGCATATTTTATAGCTACAGTAGGATTACTCTGTTTCGTCTTAGTATCACCATTATCGTCTGTATAATACTCGAAAAATTCACAGGACATAAGTCTGACACCTTTTATACCCTTTTCTTTGTCTCCACCCGCGATGCCACAAACGCCAATACCATTATTGTTTACTGCTCCTATTGTTCCTGCTACATGTGTTCCATGATCACCGGCTACTATACTTCCTGTGTTCTGAACAAAATTATATCCGTTTACATCATCAACATATCCGTTATTATCATCATCAACACCAGGCGTGCCATCTTTTTCATAAAAGTTAATCCATATATTATCAGCTAAATCTTCATGATCCAGATCTATGCCATAATCTATTACAGCTACAATTACATCTTTATTTCCGGTTGTGAAATTTTTCCATACAGGTAACACATTGATATCGCAGCCTTTTTCCATATTTGTACCAATACCATCATTATAATAAGTCCATTGTTTTTTAAGCAGAGGGTCGTTGAAAGGATAAATTTCGCTATCCTTGTTTGTACTTATATTAAAAGAATTTTTAGTTGCCAGCGGTGAGGAAACATTATTTTCAGTACAGTCTAATCTTTTAATAATAGGTATATATTCTACGATATCTATTCCGTTAACCAACCCAAGATCATTATTGGCTTTAGTAAGAGATTTTGACTTATCAAATGTGATATCATACCATCTGTCGAGCTCTGCTTTATGAGTTCTTTTTTCAAATTTACCACAATAAGGAAAGGTTCTTTTTAATTCTGTTACGCTAAGAGATGATATTGCGTTGTCAACAGATTTTACATTTGTTTTTGTGGTGTTGCTGTTATTTTTTGCTGACTTACCGGTTGAATTACCGGTTGACTTATCGGTTGACTTAACTGCAGATAGAACCTGAAGGGCAAGCTCCTGAGAAAACTTTACCCTGATTTTACCCGGGATATAAGACTCTTCAACTGTGTCTTCTGTTTTTTCTGTATCTTTTTCCTGCGAGACTATAGTTTCATTTCCGAAAGAATCATCTTCTTTACAGCTGTTAATAAACGGTAATATTAACAGTAGTATCATAAAAAAAAGATATTTCATAGTCTTTAGGTTGGTTTACAATAAAAATAAGAAATAAATTTTAATATAATCATGGTATGGCTCTTTTATGAGTTTTTTAGATATTTGTTTGTAATAGTTTTATATATATTCGTGACTACCGTTGATTTATAATTTTTAAGTTTGTTGCCAAATGATGAATAAATATGCTGATATAATATTACCGCTTCCTTTTGGGGATGTTTTTGCCTATAGCATTCCTGATTTTTATCAGTCGTCTGTGGAGATTGGTATGAGGGTTATTGTTCATTTTGGTGCACGAAAAATATATTCGGGACTTATTTGTCAGCTTTATGAGGAGATTCCTGTTGCAAAATTTGATATAAAAGATATTGATGCTGTTCTTGATGAATCTCCGGTGGTTAGTCTTTCCCAGATAAAATTATGGCAGTGGATGGCAGTTTATTATTGTTGTTCAATTGGAGATGTTTACAAAACGGCTTTGCCCAGTGCCATGAAAATGGAGAGTCGCACAAAAATCAGAATTAATCCTGAGTATAAAGAAACCGACGATCTTTCGGGAAAAGAAAATGAAGTATTTCATTTATTGAAAATTGAAGGACAGGTAAATCTCGACAGGCTAAATCGTGTTTTAGGTAAAAATGTTTATACTATAGTAAAGCTTCTTTTGAAAAAGAACGTTATCAGTATAGAAGAAAATCTTTTTGATCCTTTTAAACCAAAAAAAAGCTGGTATGTGTTTTTAGGTGATCAGTTTCTTACGGAAGAAAAGATAAAAGAAGCTCCTGATATTTTAAAAAGGGCTAAAAAACAGTTGTTGCTTTTCAATATTTTTTTATCTCTGACTATTTATTCTGATGAGAATAAACAAACCTGTGTCTGTAGAAAAGAACTTTTAACTCAAAGCGGTCTGAATGACGGAATTTTAAGAGCCTTGATTGCAAAAGGATTTCTTCGTATGGAGGAAGTGGAAACAGGAAGGCTTGATTTAAGTGAACAGGAAGAAGATCATAAAATCACTCTTAATGAATTTCAGCAAAAATCTTTTGATGAGATAAAAAAGCAATTTTTAACAAAAAAACCGGTTCTTCTTCATGGCGTTACTTCTAGCGGGAAAACGGAAATATATATTAAATTTATTGAGGAAGAACTTAATTGGGGACGTCAGGTTCTTTATTTAGTTCCGGAAATAGGACTTACTACTCAGCTTACACAAAGACTTAAAAAAGTTTTTGGTAATAAGGTTGGCGTATATCATTCGGGATTTAGTGATGATGAACGTGTGGAAATATGGCAGGAAATTAAAAAAGGGAATCAAAGTTCTTACCGGATTATTCTGGGAACCCGTTCTTCCATGTTTCTGCCTTTTAAAAATCTGGGGCTTATTATTGTTGATGAGGAACACGAGAACAGCTATAAACAGTTCGACACTGCTCCTCGTTATAATGCCAGGGATCTGGCTGTTGTTTTGGGGAAAAATCATAATGCCAGGGTTTTGCTTGGAACTGCAACTCCTTCATTTGAAAGTTATTATAACGCAAAGATTGGTAAGTATGGTCTTGTAGAGTTAAAAAAAAGATACAGGGATGTCCAAATGCCGGAGATAAAAATTACCGATATTCGTCGTGCAACATATCGTAAACAAATGCATTCAGAGCTTACTCCGGAATTATATGATGAGATGGTAAGGGCTCTGAAAAATAAAGAGCAGATAATCCTTTTTCAAAACCGTCGTGGCTTTGCTCCGTATCTGCAGTGTTCTTCGTGCGGTGCAATTCCAAAATGCAAACATTGTGATGTCAGTCTTACTTATCACAAGCAAAGATCTGCTCTTGTATGTCATTATTGTGGCTATACAGTACCTGTTCCCCAAAAATGTGAATCATGCGGATTGGGAGAATTAAAGATTAAGGGCTATGGTACGGAGAAAATAGAAGAAGATATCAAAATATTATTCCCTGAGGCAAATATTGCAAGGATGGATTTGGACACTACCAGAGCAAAACGAGGATACGAACGTATTATTCATAAGCTTGAAACAGGGCAGATTGATATCCTTATTGGTACACAGATGGTAACTAACGGGCTGGATCTTGACAATGTGAGTGTGGTGGGAGTTCTGGATGCAGATCAGATACTAAATTATCCGGATTTTCGTTCTTATGAAAAAGCTTTTCAGTTAATGGCACAGGTTAGCGGCAGGGCAGGACGTAAAAATAAACCGGGGAAAGTGTTTATACAAACTTCGCAGCCTGAACATCCAGTACTGATAGATATTCTCAAAAACGATTTCCTGTGTTTGTTTAATAATCAGATGGAGGAGAGAAAATTATTTCATTATCCTCCTTATACAAGGCTGATTAAAATAATTCTAAAACACAGAGACTGGAAACGTGCTGAATATGCTGCCTCTTCTTTGGCTGTATTACTCAAGAAACAGTTTAATGGTCGTGTGCTTGGACCGGAATCTCCGGTAATAGGCAGGGTGCAGAACTGGTTCCGTAAGGAGATATGGGTTAAGCTTGAAAAGGATAACGGCATGAAAAATAAAAAAAAGGAGATTATGGAAGATTGTAGCCGGATAAAGAGCCTTCCTAATAATTCCGGCCTGATAATTTCGGTTGATGTTGATCCGTTTTGATTTTTTAACTTCTAAAATCTGATACTCCTGTAAAATTTAGTATTTTTGTCTTCTGACGATATGGCTCCTTTTTTAATTATTGAATAAAACAAATTTAAAGATATGAAAATGGGGTTTTGTTTTTAGTGTATTTATATTAATTTTAGACAATGACAAAATCTGTATAATTATGGGAAAAGTTATTGCACTTGCAAATCAAAAAGGCGGAGTAGGGAAGACTACAACTGCTATTAGTCTGTCTGCCAGCCTGGCTGTCCTTGATAAAAAAGTATTACTTATAGATGCCGATCCGCAGGCTAATGCAACTTCAGGAATTGGCTTTGAGGTAAAAGATGTACGGACAAGTATTTATGAGTGTATAGTTAACGATATTGACCCCCAAAATATTATACTGAAATCAAAAGTACCTGGTCTGGATTTAATTCCGTCTCATATCGATTTGGTGGGAGCCGAGATAGAGATGCTTAATATGCCAAATCGTGAGAATTTATTGTCTGTAGTAATTGATAAAATTAAAGATGAGTATGATTATATTTTTATAGATTGTTCACCTTCTCTGGGGCTGATAACTGTAAATTCGTTAACTGCAGCTGATTCTATTATTATCCCTGTTCAATGTGAATATTTTGCTCTGGAGGGTCTGGGGAAATTGCTGAATACTGTAAAAATTATTCAGTCACGACTTAATCCTAAACTTGATATAGAAGGTTTTCTTTTAACTATGTTTGATTCGCGTCTTAATCTTTCAAATCAGGTTTTTGAAGATGTGAAGAGCCATTTTGGAAGTATGGTGTTTAATACCGTGATTTCCAGAAATGTAAAACTTAGTGAAGCTCCAAGTTATGGAATGCCTGTTCTTTTGTATGATGCAGGTTCAAGCGGAGCAAAAAGTTATATGAATCTTGCCCGTGAAATTATCCGGAAACAGGAAATTGAAACAAAGGTTAATATCAATAAATAATAAACCTAATAAATTAGATGAATAATGGCTAAAAGGAGTGCACTTGGAAGAGGTTTGGGAGCGTTGATTAGTGATGCTGATATGCATAATGAACATCGTGTTTCTATAAATGAAATTCCACTGGAATATATTGAGGCCAATCCTTTTCAACCACGATCAAAATTTGATGAAACAGCTCTCTGTGAGCTATCTGCTTCTATTCAAAAACTGGGATTAATTCAGCCTGTAACCTTGAGGGAGAAAGGTCCTAATAAATACCAGATTATTGCCGGGGAACGTCGTTGCAGAGCATCTAAAATGGCAGGATTGAAAACAGTTCCTGCCTATATTAGATTGGCCGAGGATGACGGTATGCTGGAAATGGCTTTGGTAGAAAATATTCAAAGAGAAGATTTGGATGCTATAGAAGTGGCACTCTCTTATCAGCAACTTCTGGACGAATGTGAACTTACACAGGAAGCTCTTAGCGAGCGTGTTGGGAAAAAACGTTCTACAATATCTAATTATTTAAGACTTTTAAAACTTCCTACTGAAATCCAAAAAGGAATAATTGAAAAAAGAATTTCTATGGGACATGCCCGTGCACTTATAAATATGTTAAATGCAGAAGATCAGCTTGTCGTCTATTTTAGAATCCTTAAAGATGGTCTGTCAGTGAGAAAAGTAGAAGAGATGGTAAGATTGTGGAATGAAAATAAAATAAACGAAAAAAACAGTAAGGGGAAAACTGTAAAAGAAAAATATCCCGAAGAATACGAGGGGCAGATACAACAATTAAATACATGTTATAAAACTAATATAGATTTTTTCTTAAACAAAAAAGGTAAAGGTAAAGTTATAATTCCCTTCCGGAACAAAGAAGATATGGAAAAAATTTTCCGTGCTTTAAAGTCAGAGAATAAATAGTATGAGATACTAAAAAAGTAAAACTTTGAATCGTAAATATATAATTCTTTCTGTCTTTTTATGGTTTTTTATCCAGACAGGATATGCACAGAAAGAAAATACGCCGGGTCAGAGAATACCGGATAAGAATAATATTAAATCAGATACGATTGTTGCAGTTGATCAGGAATCGGAACATTCACCACGAAAAGCGACTATTTATTCAGCTGTTTTTCCCGGACTTGGACAGATATACAATAAAAAATACTGGAAGCTTCCTCTTCTATATGGAGGTTTTGCAGCACTTATTTATAGTATTAATATGAATAATAATTATTACCAGCAATATAAAAGTGCCTATTCAGACATAATTGATAGCGATCCTACAACAAAATCATATGAAGAGTTGAATATAGAGGGTTCATGGGATTTTACAAATGCCAGTGAAATTGAACAGTTTACCAGCCGGTTGAGTACGGCAAAGGAATCTTCACTGAGATACAGGAATCTCTGTATTATTGGAACAATTGTATTGTATGCTGCGAATATTTTAGATGCATCGGTGGATGCCAATTTTTTTAATTTTAACATAAGTGATGATATAACATTAAACTGGGTTCCACAATCCTCTCTTTGTATGAACAGGGAGATGATAGGATTTCAGTGTGTATTGAAATTTTAGAAAGATAAATTATTTCTTTCTGCTGGTTCATGTGTAACTGTCTTATTAAAAAAAGAGGCAGACACCCTGCTAAAATAAGGAGATGCCTTAGTGAAAAAGGGCCTATAAAAAACAGATAACAAATAACAGATAGATTAAACGGATGAGAACGATACAAATAATTATAATTTTGCTTTTTTGCTTTTCAGAATGGGCAGGTGCAAAAATTTTAAAAAAAGATTCATTAAACCAGATAAGAAAAATAGAGGTGGTTTCTTTGGAGGATTCTTTAAAAACATGTAAAACTAAATTTTTTTATCCTGATGAAAATTTAAATACTTTGTTTTCAGACAAGATAGATAGTCTTCTGAATTCCTGGTATTTTAAGCATTCATTCGTATTAACCGAAAAAAAATCAGTACCGTCAGTATCGACCTTCCCGGATTCTGTATATATAGAACAATTACAAAGAATAGATTCTTATGTTGATCTTTCTTATAACAAAACAGTAAAAAATTTTATACAGCTTTATCTCAATAAACGAAAGAATCTTACTGAGTCTATTATTGGTTTATCTTATTACTATTTTCCTTTGATAGAGGAAATACTTGATAAATATAATCTTCCTCATGAATTAGAGTATTTAACAATTATTGAGTCGGCTTTAAATCCTGCAGTACGGTCAAGGGCTAATGCCGTAGGATTGTGGCAATTTGT
>Ga0172378_10002050_pt1 | contig 18798 bp, 17 predicted proteins | sample GrowelOW332metaG_FD_119755 | JGI IMG/M metagenome (GOLD analysis project Ga0172378, IMG submission 119755) | Groundwater microbial communities from an aquifer near a municipal landfill in Southern Ontario, Canada - Pumphouse #3_1 metaG | ecosystem: Environmental > Aquatic > Deep subsurface >... | reverse complement strand
TGTGACAGCCTGATAGCCAGCGACTTCGTGCTTTCAAATGACAACTACAAAGGTAAACTTTCCATAGCAGGTAAGCCGTTCACCCAGGAGGATATCGCAATCGCAGTCAAGAAAGGCGACACAACCCTGCTCGGGCTTGTTAATGAAGGACTTGCCTCCATGCAGAAAGATGGTTCTCTCGATGCCTTGAAGAAAAAGTGGAATTTGTTCTAAGTCCCTCTCCTGCTTGTTTCTCCATGGGCGTCGTCTCATACCGGAAAGAAATCCTTTCCGGTTTTTTTTGTTCATTTTTCCCTATCTATTCAGCTTATTGCTATCGACTATTTATGCATATTGATTCTTTTTTTTGCCTTTATTCTTTGCTTTTTTACCTGTATTTTATAAAATATGTGCATATTTATTCTTTAAATATTGACATTTGCTGCATAACTATGCATAATTTTCCTAATTAATTTAGGGAGTATCCTCATGAAAAAAACTTTGATCGCCTTAGTGACTTTGATGATTTGTTGCAATTTCAGTGTCTTTGCCAACGGGCAAAAAGAACCAAGTGAAAAAAACAAGTTCGTATTCGCTGGTAATGCGGCCTGGCCACCGTTGGAATATGTCGATGAGAAAGGAAACGTCGTAGGCTATGAAGTCGACCTGCTTAAGGAAATCGAGAAGATTTCTGGAAAGACAATCGAGTATCGGAATGTCGCTTGGGATGGCATCTTCGCAGGTCTTTCCAATGGTGCGTATGACGCAGTGGCCTCAGGGGTCTCGGTCACCGAGGAAAGAAAGGCTTCCATGGACTTCTCAACCCCGATCATGACCATCACCCAGTCCATCATCGCACCAAGCGGTCATCAGGAGCTCAAGGATTTGAAAAGCCTGAGCGGCAAGAAAGTCGGAGTGCAGTTGGGAACCACTGGACACATCTACCTGGACGACCAGAACAAGAAGGACCCTTCCTTGAAAATCATCGTCAAGGCTTATGATGAAATAGGCCTAGGGGTCGAGGATTTGCTCAACGGCAATCTTGACTGTGTCGTTACCGACAGCGTCATTGCTGCTGACTATGTGCTTTCCAATGAAAACTACAAAGGCAAGCTCATGGTCACAGGAACCGCAAGTGATATCGGAGAGCCTATCGCCATCGCCATCAAGAAAGGGGACAATGCGTTGTTGCAGATGGTAAATGACGCCATAGCCAAGATGGAGAAAGAGGGAACTTTGAAAAAGCTGAATGAGAAGTGGAACATTTTGTAGAAGATTTTTGCATTTGCAAGGAGCCGAGAACAACAGGCTCCTTGTTTTTTCTCCAATTTGCTATGATATTTGGAATAAAAATGCATAAATCTTGACAAGTTCTGCATATTTATGAAATTATACCTTAGTAATAAAAAAAATAATTGAGAGAGTTTATGGAAAACGAAAAGCTTGATGAGGCAAAGGGTCTGATAAGGAAAACCCAGATAGTATCAATCGACCCTGAGGCACCCAGGAAGAAGAATGTCACAATCCAGATGACTGACGGAGTGCTCATCCCCCGCAAAGATAATAATCATGTGCTCAATTCATGGAGGATCACCTTCTTTAGCGCATTGTTTCTTTTGTCCGCTTTGATACTTTTCCAACCGAAACCCTATCTCGATATTTTCATCGTCTGTATCAAAGGTGCACCGGTGACTTTCGAGGCCACCATATTTGCAATGATAGGCACGGTGATCATTGGTACCATCACGGGTCTTGGGTCCGTGAGCAAACATCGTTGGGTCAACATGGTGAGCGGGGTATACGTGGAACTGATTCGAGGGATTCCTCTTCTCGTACAGTTGATTTTCATCTATTACGCCATGGGTAAGTTCTTTCATATCGAGGGCATGGTTGCCGCTGTAATCGCCTTGTCGATCTGCTTCGGGGCCTACATGGGAGAGATTGTAAGAGCGGGTATCCAGGCCATACCCAGAGGCCAGATGGAGGCCGCAATCGCACTGGGCATGAGCAGAGGCCAAGCTTTCCGATACATCATACTTCCACAGACGGTGAAAGTGGTTCTTCCAGCCATTGGCAATGAGTTCATCTCCATGCTTAAGGATTCCTCGCTGGTCTCGACCATCGCACTGAGTGATATCCTGAGAAAAGGACGGGAGTACATCAGCAGGACATTCCTTTCCCTGGAAACCATGTTGGTGGTCGCCCTCATCTATCTGATTATCACCTTGCTGCTGTCCCGCCTCGTCGGATTACTTGAGGAAAGGTTGCACAAAAATGGCTAGAATAGTGATCAAGGACCTTAATAAGGATTATGTGACGGACAAGGATACCATACATGCGGTCAGGAATGCTTCCCTGACAGTGGAAAATGGTGAGGTTGTTGTAATCATCGGGCCTTCAGGCAGTGGAAAGAGCACGCTCCTTCGCACGGTCAACAAACTTGAAATTCCTACCAGCGGACATATCTTCATTGATGATGACGATGTCACGGACCTAACGACAGACATCCGTAAGATTCGCGAGGAAGTCGGCATGGTGTTCCAGTCCTTCAATCTTTTTCCTCACTTAAGTGTATTGGAAAACATCACACTGGCTCCGATTAAGGTCAAGAAGATGAATATTGAGGAAGCACAACAGCTTGGTTTCCGATTGCTTAAGCAGGTCGGACTCGAAGAAAAAGCGACGGCCCACCCTAACGAACTCTCTGGAGGACAACAACAACGGGTCGCAATCGCACGGGCTTTGGCAATGCAACCAAAGGTCATGCTTTTCGATGAGCCGACAAGCGCCTTGGATCCTGAGATGATCAAGGAAGTCCTTGATGTCATGCTTGATTTGGCAAGAAGTGGTATGACAATGCTTTTGGTGACCCACGAGATGGGCTTTGCCAGAGCAGCCGCGGATAAGGTCATCTTCATGGACAATGGAGAGATCATTGAAACTGGCAAGCCTCAAGAACTATTCACCCATCCTCACAATGAGCGCACCCAAAGCTTTCTTGATCATATCCTGTAGTCTGGTAGAAATAGACTAGAATAAAATATGCAGCGAGAATCCCTTGTCCTTGTAAGGCTTGTTTTTGTATGGTGAGACCATGAACAATGAAGAAACAAAAAAAAGCTGGCTGGAATCCCATATCAGCCTGCATACTCATGATGATGCAAAAGCGGAGCGGGCCAATTTCCTTACACACGCTTTTGGCTCCGCCTTATCTGTAATCGCATTGATTATCATTTTGGTGAAGAACCAAGGAACGTCGTCCACCCACTTGAAAATCGGCATGGTTGTCTATGCCCTTACCATGATCCTGCTTTACAGCGCTTCTGCGCTTTATCATAAGTTGCCTGTATCCGATGGCAAACGCTTTTGCCGTATCCTTGACCATAGCAACATTTACTTCCTTATCGCAGGAACCTATACCCCAATCTTTTGTTATGTGAACACGCCCCTTTCCCTGAGACTGACAATCCTCATGTGGTCCGTTGCCGCAGGGGGGGTCCTCTTCACCTTGGTTTTCTGGGGTAAGCTGAAGCCCTTGCATGTCATATTCTATCTGGCAATGGGGTGGATGGTCTCCTTTTTCTGGAAGGACCTTGTCCCATTCTTACCTCCGGGGCTTTTCAAGTTCATCGTCATCGGCGGAGTCACTTATACCCTCGGGGTCATCTTTTACGCTTGCAAAAGGATTCCCCATTATCATGCCATCTGGCATTTGTTCTGCATTGGTGGCTCACTTTCATTTTTCCTCGGATTTGTGTTTTTGATGTATTAGGTGCTTTTCAAGCCGACTTAAACAGAGTACATTTTCCCTTATGGGAAAACAAAGACATTTGAGCGGTCATGAAGCTTTTGAACAATACTATCAACAGCTGTTTCCCCTCCGCTGGGAAGCCCTGAAGAGAGCGTTTTCCTTGGAACGTACGCCTGTTGAGTACAAGGGCAACCTGACCAGTCCCTATTACATGGATGAGGCATCGATCATCGCCGCCCAGATGCTTGATGTGCAAAAAGACGACGAGGTCCTGGATATGTGTGCCGCCCCAGGAGGCAAAACAATGGTGCTGGCTTCCATCCTTCAAGGAACGGGAAGTCTGGTAAGCAATGACCGTTCCTCGCAAAGACGAAGCCGCCTTATTGCAACTATCAGAGAGCATATCCCTCAACAATGGCAGAATACAATTAAAGTAACCTCATTCGACAGTACAAAATGGGGGCTGTACCAACAACAGGCTTATGATAGAATTCTTCTTGATGCCCCCTGTAGTAGCGAAAGACATGTATTTGTCGATGACACCGCACTTGAGCAATGGAGCCCTGCAAGACCGAAACATCTTGCCATTCAGCAATTCGCCATGCTCGCCGCGGCCTTGGAAGCGGTGAGAATCGGTGGACACATCCTGTACAGCACCTGCGCCATCACTCCCGTTGAGGATGAGCAGGTAATCGCCAAACTCTATGAAAAAAGAGAGGGAAGGTTTGAATTGATAGCCCTTTCCCCTCCTTTTGCCGAGCAGAGAGAATATGGCTCGATAATACTTCCTGATACCGCACAAGGGCGGGGCCCTCTGTATTTTTGTCTGATCAGGAGGATTTCATGAGCAAGGTCGCCATCACAAAATGTGATACCTATGATCAGGGCAAGGTGGACCAGGCGGTCGCCCTAGCCTGCCAGAATTCAGACTTCCCCATTGTCAAGGATAAGATAGTCCTTCTCAAGCCAAACATCCTCTCCGATGCAAAAGCAGACCAGGCCATCACCACCAATCCTGCTGTGGTCAGGGCGGCAATACACTTCTTGAGGCAGAATGGGGCAAAGCAGATCCTCCTTGGGGATTCCCCAGGCATCCAAGGGCCTGCGTTCGTCCCACGAAACTCAGGTATGAGCCAGCTTTGTTTTGAGGAATCCGTGCAATGGGTGGATTTCACCAAGGATACCGTTACCCATCTGATTCCCGGTACAAAAAACATCAGCCTGCCTTTACCTAGGATTCTTGAGAAAATTGATGTCCTTATCTCTCTTCCCAAGTTCAAAACCCACCAATTGATGTACGCAACAGGGGCGGTAAAGAATCAGTTCGGCCTGGTACCAGGGCTCCACAAAAGTCCTTGCCATGTGCTTTGTCCTGCAAGGATGGATTTCGCATCCCTAATCGTCGGAATCAATCTGATAGCAAAACCAAGTTTCGCCCTTATGGACGGAATTGTAGGAATGGAGGGGGCGGGGCCGGCAAATGGGACTCCCCGACATGTGGGCCTGATTCTCGCCTCAAACGATTGTGTCGCAGTTGATTTTGCAGAGGCAACCATCATGGGGTATAATCCCCTTTCCATCCCTATTGTCAAGCAAGGTCTCAAAAGACATCTTGGGGAGTTTCCTTCCTACACCTTGCTTGATGCAAAGGATCTCGTCATCAAGGATTTCCAACGAATCAATCAGGAGACAGAGAAAAGTCAGCTGTTCGCCAATCTGATCTTGCCCATCCTCACTCGGCCTTACAGGCATATGAGAATCAGAGAAAAAAGGATGGCCCCGCAATTTGAAAGTTCCAAGTGCATTCTTTGTCAGCGTTGTATACAGATTTGTCCGGCAGATGCCTTGACAGTCAAGGACAAACAGATTGTGATAAATACCCATAGTTGCGTGCGCTGTTATTGCTGTCATGAAGTTTGTCCGGCAAATGCCATCACTATCGGTAAGAGGTAATCCATGGAGCTTAAGAATTTCTTGTTTTGCATTCTTCTTTCCCTCGCCCCAATCAGTGAACTCAGGGGCGGTATCCCCTATGGTTTTTTTCATGACATTCCTTTGACCATCATTGCGCCTTTCTGCATCGTTGCAAATGCATTGGTTGGTCCCGTTGCATATATTTTTCTGGCCACCTTTCATAAAATTTTCTATAGGAATACATGGTATAAGAATACATTTGACCGATTTGTGCTTAAAGCCCGTAACAAGATAGCGCCAAAGGTAACCAAGTATGGTTATTGGGGTTTGCTTCTTTTTGTCGCTGTTCCGCTTCCTGTTACCGGAGCCTGGACTGGAATTCTTGGTTCATGGATCCTTGGCCTGGAAAAACGAAAGACCATACTTGCCATCACTGGTGGCGTAATCATCTCGGGCCTTATTGTCTCCATATTACTTACCTGTGGGGTCGGCCTTAATTCTGTCTTTATCAAGAGAATCTGACATATGAGAAAAATCAATCTTTCCGAAGGGCTCAACAATGAGCAATATAAAGCTGTGTCCATCATCGAAGGGCCTCTTCTCGTCATAGCCGGTGCGGGTTCTGGGAAAACCAGAATGCTTACCTATCGTATCGCGAACATGCTTTCTCAGGGTATTGATGAAAGCAATATCCTTGCCCTCACCTTCACCAACAAGGCTGCAAAAGAGATGGGACAAAGGGTACGGGAACTTACAGTTTGCCCCTTGAAAAAACTTACGACAACCACATTCCATAGTTTCGGCATGGGGGTGCTCAAGCAATTCATCCAGTTGCTGGGGTACAAGAACGACTTTACTATCTATGACACCGACGACAAGCTTGCCTTGATCCGTAAGATGATTGAGGATAATGATGAGAATCCTGGCAAGTATGATTTCTATGAGCTCGCCTCGTTGTTCTCGGATATCAAGACCAAGAGAACGGTGATGGACCCAGACTCCGCTTCAAAGATTTCCCGATACTATCAGGAATACAATAAGTTGCTTAAAGCCTATAATGCCGTTGACTTTGACGACCTCATTACCTTGCCTTTGTATTTGTTTGCCAAGAATCCAGAGATATTAGGCAAATTAAGGGACCGATTCAAGTATATTCTTGTAGATGAGTTTCAAGACACCTCGCTTTGCCAATACAAGCTGGTGTCATGCTTGGCTGTAACCAGCAGGAACCTCTGCGTGGTAGGTGATGACGACCAGAGCATCTACAGCTGGCGTGGTGCCAATTACCAGAATCTGATGATGTTTGAGAAGGATTTTCCTGAACGTGTCGAGATTAAACTCGAAAAGAATTATCGTTCCTCAGGTACCATATTGGAAGCCGCGAATGACTTGATAGTCCATAACAAGCAACGTAAAAGCAAAAAACTCTGGACGGACAAGGATAAAGGGAGCTCCATCCGGATAATTCATCCCCTAAATGCGAGTTTTGAGTCCAATAGCTTTGCTGATACGATAGAGGCGCAGATTCAGGAAAATCATTCCCTCACGTATGACGATTTCGCCATACTTGTCAGGACCAACAGGCTGCTACAGAACATCGGGGACGTCCTGGAGGAAAGGAACATTCCTGTGGATGTCACTGGTGGCCCAAATCTCCTGGACCGCAAGGAAATACGTGATATCCTGAGCTATTTGAAACTCATAGTCAACCTGGATGATGATGTGAACCTTCTCAGGGTGATCAACACTCCAAGCAGGGGTATCGGTAGGGTCACACTTGAGAAAATCCGCACGGTCTCCGATAATTTCGGATGTTCCCTTTTTGACGCTGCCAAAAGGATGTCGCTTACCGAGGACACTTCAGTAAGCGAATACACAAAGAAGGCCCTCAAGCGTTTCATTGACATGATCACAGACTACGATGAGCGCCTCACTAATTCCACCCACAAAAGCGAGGTGCTTCGTCTTCTGGTCAAGGAAATCGACTACAAGGGATACTTGGTAGCCCAGCATCCTGACAATGAGAATCTGGTGAACTATCAAATGAAGGGCATCGATATATTCTGCAAGAAACTGGCTAACTTTGAACAAAAGAACCCAGGGCATCCAGTCTCACAATTCATCAACAGAATAAGCCTGGACAGCAAAGATGAAGATGAAGAGGCCATGGGCACAGTCAAGTTGATGACCATGCATGCGGCAAAAGGCCTTGAGTTCCATACGGTTTTTCTTGCAGCTGTGGAAGAACCTTACATCCCCAGTGGCAAAGCGCTTGAGGAGAACAGCGAGAACATCGAGGAAGAGAGACGCTTGTTTTATGTCGCCATCACACGTGCCAAGGTGGACCTGGTCATATCCACTTGCATCAACCGGGAACGAAACGGCAAAGAGATGGTGTGTGTCCCCTCTCGGTTCCTTTCTGAGATTCCCAAATCCTTGTTCGATGAAGATGATCCAAATCGCAAGGTTGGAAAAAATGAAGCCATAGATCGTTTGGCTGCATTCAGGGAAAAACTTGCAAGGATGAGTGAACAGAAGAAATAGGGGTATATCCAATCAACGGCTTGCCCACTCAGACTTTAAAGACAGCTGCCTGGAAGCCCGAAAGAGTCACTTTGCCCTTATCGATCACCACTTGCCCAAACGAGGACAGAAGGGGGGTAGCACCTGCATCTGGCAAGATAAGACTTACACTTTTCCTGCTGAAATTCAGAAGTACAAGTCGTTTTCCTGTCTCCAGAATACGATAATAGGCCAATATGCTTTTTTCTTTCATCTCGACAAATTCTATCTCCCCATACAATATTACATTGTCCTTTTTCCGAAGGGCTATCAACTGCTTGTAATAGGAAAGCATGGAATTTTTGAACTTCTCTTCATAGGCTACACTATGGGTGCAACCTTCCGGAGCATAGGGAATCCATGGTTTCGTATCTGAGAAACCAAAGCCAGTGGACATATCCCATAGCATCGGGTTGCGCTCGCTATCCCTCCCGACAGGTAGGGGATAATAGTGCTTTCCAAGAGGGTCCACCATTTCCTTGTGTGATATTGAGGAGTCCGGCATGCCCAACTCTTCTCCATAATAAATGAAGGGAGTCCCTTTCTGGGTCATGATGAACATCGCCGAGAGACGGGCTTTCCTCTCATTGCCCTTGAAACGGCTTATACTTCGATGCACATCGTGGTTGTTTAACACCCAGGTTGGCCAATTCTCATTTCCCACCGCCGCATACCAACGTTTAGCAACTTTTCCCCATAACGAAGCATTGAATCTTGCCTGCAAGAGAGAAAAGTCAAAGGTGAGATTCAACTCATCACCAAGATAGGAGGAGGCCATCTCCGGTTCTCCTGGACTCTCAACCATTATCTCCCCGACCAGCATCCTGTCAGGATACTGGTCAACCATCTTCCGAAAGTCCTGAAGCCGTCTATGGGTCTCCGGCCTGTTCCGGTCAAACACATGGATTTGCCTATCATAGGGACGGATGTGCCTCAATCCTCCTACACGAGGATTAAAACGAAGGTTCTCGTCTTTTATTATGCAATTGATGACATCAAGCCTGAATCCATCAATTCCTTTATCAAGCCAAAAACGACATTGCTTGAAGATGTCCTCCACCGTCGCAGGATTACGCCAATTGAGATCAGGTTGCTGAGGAAGAAAAGAATGCATATAGAACTCACGTCGGCACTCATCCCAGGTAAAGGCACCGCCACCGAAACAAGCCATCCAATTATTCGGTTCTCTCACCCATAGGTAGTAATCCTTGTAAGGGTTGGATTCCCCTCCCTTCCTGCTTTCAATAAACCAAGGATGCTGAATAGAAGTATGGTTCAGCACCATGTCCAGGATTACCTTGATACCCAACGCATGAGCCTTCTCAAGAAGCTCATCCATATCATCCATGGTACCGAAATCCTCATGTATGGCACAATAATCACTGACATCATAGCCAAAATCCTTATTGGGACTTGGATACACAGGAGAAAGCCAGATGCAACCGATGCCCAGCTCATTGAGATAGCCCAGACGTCTGATTATTCCTTGCAAATCACCGATACCATCTCCATTTGAATCTTGAAAACTTCTCAGGTAGATTTGATAAACCACACATTCTTTCCACCAGATTTCTGTAGACATCTCACACCTCAAGACAGCATTATACAATATTATATTGATATACAACAAAAAAATAGCAAGAATAAACATAAATCAACTTTAAACTATAGGTATTATACTATATGCTATATAGATATATGTATTATGTTATATTATAATAATATAAATTTTATATAAAAAATAGTAAAAATAATTACATAATAAAATATTAATTACTATAATTAGATAATATTTTAAGTAACAAAAGCAATTAAAACTGTAATTACTTATATAGCTTCCCTCTAAAAAAGAGTGTGAAATTACAAAGAATCAAAAGGAAAACAATCCTAGCTGAATTGACCTCAAACCAAGTCATAATGTTTTTTATAGAACTCCTTGAGGGCAAAACGAATTCCCGCGGCCCAACCAAGCCCCATATCGGCGAACAACTCTTCAAGTTCCTGCTTAAAGGAAGGCTCAATGGAAAAAGTGGTAAGGATTTTGTTCTCTTTTCTCGAGAACAACTGCTTAGCCTTTTGCCCGCTTATACTTTCCTTTTTTTCTTCTTTCTCTTCAGAATCAAAATTTCGCTTTAATGCCATATCTTATCTCCAAATTGCAGAATCCAATGACTTAATTGCCTCAAGTGTTTTCGGCTTCAACCCCTTTCCATGGGATTTGAATAACTGAGGCGCCTCAGAAGCTTCCTGCGACTTCCTGAACAAAGGATCAACAGGAATCTTATATACTTCAAAGGCACCCTTGCTGGCAGCCTCAAAAATATCACGATGTTGGGTGATACGCTCATCAAAAGAATTGATGATTATTCGAGAATGTTTTACATTCGAACGCAAATTCTTTTTGAACCTACCAAGCTCAGCAATAAAAATCTCAAGGCCATCCAAACTGAACACCTCAGGAGTCATGGGAGTAACAACTTCATCAACAGCAATCAAGGCCGAGCGTTCAAGTCTGCCCAACCCAGGAGAAAGATCTAAAAGGATATGCTCATAGTCAAGAGACAATTCCTTTATCAAATCCTGAAGCACATACGGTTCCTCAGACAGTCTGGTTTCAGAATAATTCTTTAATGAACCACCGATGCCAAAAGTCGGAAGAATATAAAAATTAGGAATCCGGGAGACGGCAACAATCGCCTCAGCCGCAAAACATTTTCCCTGGACCACATCCGCCAACTCAAACTTTGGAGTCTCTTTAAGAAACCAAGAAGAAGCATTGCCTTGTGGATCGACATCGACAAGCAATGTCTTGAATCCTTCAAGCGCAGATTGACAGGCGAGAGTTCCAGAAATTGTAGTTTTCCCCACACCACCCTTCTGAAGATGGAAGGCAATAGCTTTATTCATACAGGTTCCTAATGAACATATTATAATCCTAGTTGTTGTTTTACTACAAGTGTTATTTCAATTTTTATCAAACACAAATGTAAAATATAAATTTTGATATTATATTTATATTGGTAATTTCATTTTATTTAGTAAGTTAAATATAATATTTATAAGTATTAATATAATATCAATATAAGTAAAATATCGTTTATAATAAAAATTGCTCTAAAAAAATGAGTGATTATCATAAGTAACAAATGTAAAGATTTTGTAAAAAAAGTTTTTATTCATGGCAAACCTATCCATTATGGTATTATCAATTCGTGCTCTTGATTCAAGATTGATAAACATTTTTATAATTAAACTATAGCTTTTATATTTATAAATGATAATTAAAAGACATTATATCAATATAAATATTATATTTTTATAATATAATTTTTTATAGTAATGATATTGGTTATAATCATTTTTATATTATTTTTTGATATTATCTTTGCAATATAATATATTCCTACTTAGGAATATATTATACATATTACAAAAACAACAATATTTTAATTCAAGCCTGGCTGGACCTTCTTTGCAAATTAATTGGTTCCCCCCACCCTGGCCACCTTAGCAAGACCTGCCTGTGCTTTCCTCTTTCCCCGTATCATTCTATGGTATTCTTAAATACTTGATTTTGCATACACTCAGCATCTGAGGGGTATGTCCTTGAGAAAGAACCATGACATGAAACGTTTTATTGCTGGACAACCCAAAATTGATCACTCCTCTTTTCCCGGCTTGTTCTTCAATGGCTTCATAAAAATCTTGTCCCTTTTAAGATTGGCGCTTCACATGCGAAGAACTGCTTGATGAGGAACTAAAGGGAGGCTTCGCACTTTTTAGTGGGTCCGGGCTATCTGGTTGTCTATTGTTCCCACTGAATCGCACCTGAGATGACCTTCCTTGCAAATTCCCGATGAGCACTCTCCTTGTTGACCTTTGTTGGATGTAGTGCGTGGAAACCTCGGGCATTTTCTTCCGGCTGGTCGACTGCATGCCGGACTCACAAACAGGATGGGACATCTTATCAAGCCCCCAGTCTCTTTCCAACAACCACAAGTAAAACCATCACATCCTGAACCTTGAAATTATAAAATCATTCATGTTGCTCTAGAAATCCGTCACACCTGATTAGGAAAACACCGGATGAAGTTCTTTATAATGGCATTCGAGAAGGGGTTGATAATTATTCTTGCGGGCATAGGTATGTCTGCATCAACCCGTAAAGAAGGACACATGAATTTTATTGTTTTACCATTTTAATGCTATTGATTCTATTTTATATTTATATGAATATTAAATAACTACTATACTTTTACTTATAAAAAACAGGAGCATTTAGAAATATTTTTACTTTTTTTCAGCATCTAAAGCAATAGTAATCTCTCTATCAAAATCATTGTAAATTCTTTATAATAAATAAATTATCAAGGTTTTATATTGTATATCGATATCATTTACACATAGTTGTTATATATTAAACATTAATATTCAATATAATTATTATTAAAGTCCCTGAACATATAGGCACTGTCTTTTGGATATCTCTTTTGGGTTTTAAAATCTACATACACAATCCCGAATCTCTTGGTGTATCCATAAGTCCATTCATAATTGTCAAGGAATGACCAAGCAAAATAGCCTTTCAAGTTAATTCCTTCCTCGATTGCTTGATTACATATTTCCAAATGCTGGGCGTAGTAATCACACCGCTTTTTGTCATGCACCCTTCCCTCTGCAAGGACATCGTCATAGGCCGCACCATTTTCCGTTATGTAAAGGGGTGTATTCCCGGTCTTTTTAGCAAAATATTGGAGAGTACGTAACAAACCGAAAGGAACAACCGGCCATTGCAAGTTGGTTTCCTCCTGCCATGTCGGTTCTTCTCTAAACCTCAGTTCCGCCTTTTCATCAAAAGAGACAACATGCTCGCTATAATAATTAATCCCGATGAAATCAATCTTTTGCCGTATCAACGCCATGTCATCAGGCTCAATGGGAAACTTCAGCCCTAGCTCGGTAGTGAGAAGCTTGGGATATTCCCCGCTAATGAGAGGATCAAGATAGATGTCAGTCTGAAAAGCACAGGCAATTTTTGCAGCATATACATCCTTCATGCTTTGTGTTGACGGCTTGGGAATTGAGGGATTCAAGCTGATCCCGATAGGAGCCTTCAATCCAAGCTTGCGATACTCACTGACTGCCAGCCCATGAGCTAAATTAAGATGGTGTGCTGCAATCTCATTCCCCCCAAGAAGTCCCGGCGCATGAATGCCGTTTCCATATCCCAGGTAGGCAGAGCAAAATGGCTCGTTCAAGGTTATCCACATATCCACATCATCTGCTAGATACTCAAAACAAACCTTGGCGTATCTGGCGAATTCATAAGCGGTGTTCCTTTCCAGCCAGCCACCTTTATCCTCAAGGCTCTGCGGCAAATCCCAATGGTAAAGCGTGGCCATTGCCTTCATGCCTTTCTTATGCAGTTCCCTGCAAAGCCTCTTATAGTGCTCAAGCCCCAGGCTGTTGATCTTCCCGTACGAGATGATCCGCGGCCAGGCAATGGAGAATCGATAGGATTTAAACCCAAGCCTGGACATCAAGTCGATATCCTCTTCGTAGAGATGATATTGGTCATCGGCAATTTCACCATTCTGGTTTTGATAAACCTTATCGGATTTCCTTGAGAAAGAATCCCATATGCAGCTCTCTCTCCCATCTTCATGCAAGGCGCCCTCAACCTGATAACTTGAAGTGGCACATCCAATAAGAAAATCATTTGGAAAATACAATCTCTTCATCTTGGTTCTCAATCCTAATAGCCAGTCATATTACTATATTTATTGCAATTGTAAAATGAGTAAAACGATTCATCCTTATTGTTTTTTAAGAACACCCAAATCAATTAGCCGCCTTTCCAAACCTTGGGCTCCAGCAAATTTGTAGGAAACAATCCCCAAGGCGGATGCCGCATCACAATTTGATTGATAATCATCGGTAAAAAAAACATCCGAGGCCTCAATCTTTTCATTTCTAAGAATTTTCTCAAAGAATTCTGCATGAGGCTTGACCTCATGGAGAAGACAAGAGGTGTATACTTTATCAAAGAGAGCATAATCCCCTCGCCTGTTGTGTATTCTCTGATGTGCTGGTTCCGTATTGCTTGCAAGGACAACCCTTGTCCCGGTCTTCTTAATCCTCTTAATCAGGGTAAGTACCTCCTCATCAATTGAAGGATTAAAGAACTTCCCCCAGATCGACTCCTCATGGCCAGGAATACTGATGCCCGTAAGTTCCGAAAAAGTATCCCAGAATTGGTCTTCTGTGATAAGATCCTCACTCATCTTCTCCATGAGGGGGACAAGTCCTGGGTCGAGTTCAGAAAATGATCCATACTGATAAACACCAAAATAATTCAATATTTTTTTTTCCATCTTGCAATCGGAGTGTTGCGCCAGCACTCCTCCCATATCAAACATGGCCAGACGTATATTCATGGGCACATCGTAGCATACTTCTATTTCGCATTCAAATATGGTATTTTTTTCGAGTATCACTCAGGAGGTAGCATGTCAACTCTTTTTCCCAAGGATTACAAGCCGGCGCTCGATTCAAGGCAGACTGAACGAGCTATCAAATTCGTCAAGGACACTTTCGAAAGGGAACTTTCAGGTGAGCTGAGATTGTCGAGAGTAACCAGCCCTTTGTTTGTTCCCAAAAATTCAGGAATCAATGATGACCTTAACGGGGTGGAACGCCCTGTCCAGTTCGAGGTAGGCAACTTGCAGAACAAACAAATGGAGATAGTGCAGAGTCTTGCAAAATGGAAAAGAATGGCCCTTGCCGACCTGCATTTTGCCATAGACTCCGGTTTATACACAGACATGAACGCGATTCGTCCTGACGATGAAATCGATGCAATACATTCAATCTACGTTGACCAATGGGATTGGGAGCGAGTCATGGCGGATAATGAGCGAAATCTGGAATTTCTCATGAAAATTGTCAGGAAAATTTATCAATCAATAAAGCGAACGGAATTCCTGGTAAGTGAGACGTATGGTTATTGTAACCAGACCTTGCCGGAGGACATAACTTTTGTCTTTAGCGAGGATGCGCAAAAACGCTATCCGGCGCTTGCCCCTGCAGAGAGAGAAAAGGAACTTGCTAGGGAATTCGGGGCAGTTTTTATTATCGGAATCGGAGCAGAACTAGCAGATGGGATGCCCCATGGAGGCAGGGCTCCTGATTATGATGACTGGTCGACTTCTTCTTGTGAGGGGCATACGGGCCTTAACGGGGATATTATTGTGTGGGATACTGTCCGAAATGACTCCCTGGAGCTTTCTTCCATGGGAATCAGAGTCGACAAGACCGCATTGCTACGACAACTTGCCAAGAAAAACTGCATCGAGAGGAAGGAATTGTTCTGGCACAAGAGACTCCTTAATGGAGAATTCCCTCAAACCATTGGTGGTGGCATCGGACAAAGCAGGCTTTGCATGTTCCTTCTTCACAAGGCCCATATCGGAGAGGTACAGGCTTCCATATGGCCAGCCAGTATGATAGAGCAAGCCAAGGAGCAGGGTTTCGCCCTAATTTAAATATGAAATTGATAAGCTGGAATGTAAATGGACTTAGAGCGGCTCAAAAAAAAGGTTTTGATGAGTACCTTGCCCAAAGCGGTTCTGATATTTTCTGTATTCAGGAAACAAAACTCCAGCAAAATCAGCTGGAACTTCTCAATGCAGAATATGAGACTTATTTTAGCTTTGCCCAGAAGAAAGGTTATGCGGGAACAGCTATTTTCACAAAGAAAAAACCCATAGGAATCACCAAGGGTATTGGAAATCCTCTTGATGCCGAGGGACGAACTGTTTGTGCCGAATATGAGGAATTCTATCTCGTTTGCTGTTATACCCCAAACAGCCAACGAGACCTCAAACGACTTGAGCTCCGTCTTCAATGGGATAAGACATTCCAAGATTATGTATGCGCCTTGGACAGGAAGAAGCCTGTTCTGATTTGTGGAGACTTGAACGTCGCCCACCAAAGCATCGATTTGAAGAATCCGAAAACAAATGAGATGAATGCAGGGTATTCAATACAGGAAAGAGAAAGCTTTTCCCACTTGCTTGACAGGGGATTTATTGACACCTTCAGATATCTTCATCCGACCACCGAAGGCGCTTATTCCTGGTGGTCATTCCGTCCTCATGTACGAGAACACAACATCGGATGGCGCATCGACTATTGGCTGGCCAGTGAACGGCTCAAGGATTCCATCATCGACAGCTCAATCGATAGCGGTGTTATGGGTTCGGACCATGCACCGGTAATTCTTAGGATAAAATGATATTTCTTTTTAATCATAGTTATATTAAAAGAATATCATAACTAACCAATTTTTGTTTATAAAAAGACCCTTGAAATTGAATCCAAGGGTCTTTTATACAGGATGAAAATAGGATTTCTATTTAAGAAGGAAAGTAGGAATCTCTCCCCTGTTCTCAAATATCTTGCGTTGCTGGCAATCCAATATTTTCTTACATATCCTTATGGACAAGGGAGTGACCTCAACAAGCTCATCATCCTTAATGAATTGAATGGCCTGTTCCAGGCTCGGCCTGTTGATAGGAGTCAAGGTGACGGCATCATCATGTCCACTAGCACGCAAATTCGTAAGGTGCTTTGTCCTGGTCGGATTGAGGTTCAAATCAAGATCCCTGTTCCTTTCGCCAACAATCTCCCCTTCATAGACCTGATCGCCTGGAACGATGAACCAGCGCCCCCTGTCCTCCAGCTCCCACATGCCATAGGGGACCGCGACACCAGCACGGTCACAGACCAAGGAACCGGTAAAACGATCAGGGAAATCACCTTTATAGGGTTCATAGCCCTTGAAGGAACTATACATAATCCCTAATCCACGGGTATCAGTAAGAAACTCATCATGATATCCAATCAGACCACGAACGGGAACGTTAAATTTAATTTTTACTCTTCCACTACCGTTATAGGTGATATCACTCATTAGGGCCTTGCGTCTGGATAATTTGTCCATGACTATGCCTGAATAATTCTCTGGACAGTCAACGGTAAGAATCTCTACAGGCTCAAGTTTTTTTCCCTGTTCGTCTGTGTGGAACAAGACCTTAGGTCTTCCAACGCACATCTCAAAGCCTTCACGTCTCATTTGTTCGACGATAATGGCCATCTGGAATTCACCACGTCCCTTGACGGTAAAAGAATCATCAGGATTGCGTTCCACTCTGATGGAAACATTCCTTAATGCCTCTTTTTGTAGCCTTTCACCAATTTTGGCTGACGTGATCATCTTGCCCTCCTTACCAGCCAAGGGGCTGATGTTCTTGGAGAACAACATTGATACGGTAGGCTCGTCAATCGTAATACGGGGTAGTGCCTTCGGATAGCTGGCATTGCAAATGGTATCACCAATGGATACGTTGTCCACTCCTGAAAGTACTATGATATCTCCAGGTTCAACATCCGTAGTCTCATGGAATGAAGGCCCATCATACGACTGGAGACGAGTCACACGCAGAGGAGTCTTTACTCCGTTTGCTTCCATGCAAATCAAGGGATCATAGGTAGTAGCACTCCCGTTGATGACTTTGCCCACAGCCAAGCGACCAAGAAAATCACTATAGGAAAGATCGGACACCAACATCTGGAAAGGCTCCTCGTCATCATATGAAGGGGCGGGGATATAATCAATGATAGTATCAAAAAGCATGGTCAGTGAATCTTCCAATTTTTCAGGCTCATGCCCGCATTTGCCAGCCTTGCCAATAGCAAAAAACACAGGGACATCCAACAGTTTATCGTCATTGGACAGCTCAAGAAGTAAGTCATACACTTCATCAAGGACTTCTCTAGGACGGGCATCCATACGATCAACCTTGTTGATCACAACAATGGGAGGAAGGTGCTTGGCCAAGGCTTTTTCCAAGACAAACCGGGTCTGAGGAAGCGGCCCTTCTGCTGCATCAACAAGAAGAACGACTCCATCAACCATGGACAAACCACGCTCAACCTCACCACCAAAATCCGCATGTCCCGGAGTATCGATGATGTTCACCTTCACACCTTTATAGTGAATGGCGCAGTTTTTCGCATTTATAGTAATACCCCGTTCCCTTTCGAGGGCACCACTATCCATAATACGTTCCTGACCATCTCTGGACACAAAACCACTTTGCTTGAACAATGCATCAACCAAAGTTGTCTTACCATGATCAACATGGGCGATAATAGCTATATTTCGAACTTTTGTATTCTGTTTAATCATTCCAATTCCTTACAGAGCAAATATATCACAGATAACCTCTCTTAGAGAACGCATAAGACCAATTATTTTGTTTGTTTTCATCTTGCTTGATTGGGTAAAACTATATGAAAATCCATATAAACCAATCAAAACAATATACTAATAATCCTTATACCAAAAATTTCCAATATTCAAACGATAAAAAAAAGGCCTCAGACATAGTATCCGAGGCGGCAAAAACCCCTGTGTGAGGGGGAAAAAGAAAGGGCCCGGCGGCTACCTACTCTCCCACGGAAAGACCGTAGTACCATCGGCGTGAGAGCGCTTAACTTCCGTGTTCGGGATGGGAACGGGTGTGTCC
>Ga0172378_10002049_pt1 | contig 18799 bp, 16 predicted proteins | sample GrowelOW332metaG_FD_119755 | JGI IMG/M metagenome (GOLD analysis project Ga0172378, IMG submission 119755) | Groundwater microbial communities from an aquifer near a municipal landfill in Southern Ontario, Canada - Pumphouse #3_1 metaG | ecosystem: Environmental > Aquatic > Deep subsurface >... | reverse complement strand
CCTTGCACAAAGTGGTAACGATTTGTATAATTGTGGGTGAAAGTGGTACAGAGAATGTTTTATGGACAGAAAGACCTTACCATCGATGACAAAGGAAGACTAGTTCTTCCCTCTCTCTATAGGAATGAATTCCAGGGAGGCATGTGTTTTGCCTGCTATGGAATGGACGGCTGTATCGAACTTTATCCTACTTCCACCTATGAGAAGAAGGCTATGAAAATAACTTCTCTCAACGATTTCGATGAGACGGCAAGAAAGGTTAAGAGAACGTTTTTAGCTAACACCTTCAATGTTCAGATAGATTCTCATAACCGCATTCTTCTTCCTAAACCCTTGGTCGATAAGACCAATACCGGCAAGAAGGCGATTGTCGTTGGCATGTACGACCATCTGGAACTCTGGGATGAGGTAGCTTTTACCAAACGTTCTATCTTAGAAGACAAGTCCTTCAATGCCGATGCTGACAAACTGATTGGACAGAACTGATATGACTGAATTTAACTACCATAACCCCGTTATGTTAGAAGAAGTGCTCTCTTTTGTCCCTCCTAAAAAACTAACTTATCTGGATTTGACTTTAGGACGTGCCGGACACGCCCAAAATATCCTCAAAAAGATCAAAAAGGGATCGACATTTATCGGTGTCGACTGTGATGATGATGCTCTGATCTATTCCAAAGAAAACCTTAAGGAATTCGATAAGAAAGACAATCTCAACTTCATCCATTCACGTTATGCTGAAGTCTTCCCGATCCTCAGAGAAAGAGGGTTTACAGGCGCTGACTTCATCTTGATGGATATCGGAGTCTCCTCACCTCAGTTTGATGACCCTAAACGTGGCTTCAGCTATCGCTATGATTCAGATCTTGATATGAGAATGGATCCTAAGGACAAACTGACTGCCAAAGACATCATCAATTCCTATTCGGAAAAAGAACTCTGCCGTGTCTTCCGTGACTTAGGCGAATGTCATTCCTATTATCCTGTCGTCAAGAAGATCATCAATGCCAGATTAGTCAAACCTATCAATACCACCTTCGAGTTAGTCGACATCATCAAAAGCGGTTTGCCTCGCAAAGAACTAAACGAGAAAGGCCATCCTGCCAAACAGTTCTTCTTAGGGCTCAGATATGAAGTCAATGGCGAAATCCGCGAGCTGACTAAGGGACTGGAAGAGGCTATTCAGTTCCTCAATCCGTCTGGAAGACTAGTCATCATCTCCTTCAATTCGGAAGAAGATCGTATCGTCAAGACAATCTTCAAAAAATACACCACTAAGGCCCCTATCGACAAATACCATCCGCTCCTGGAAGAAAAAGAGCCTGAATTCGTAGCCTTGACGAAAAAGCCGTTACTGCCAACAGAAAAAGAGATTGAAGAGAACAACCGGTCAAAACCGAGTATCATGCGGTCTCTGGAAAGGAAAAAGCTAGCAAGATGAAAGACAGAATCATTCGCACTAATCACAAAAAAGCCAGTCATCGCCTGCGTAATGCAGCTCTATCTGTACTCGCCTTTTCTATTGTCGGCTGCACTGCCATGGCCTTTGTCTTGGCTCACTACACTACTGAAAATGAACGCCTCAGCCGTTCTATCAACGAGTACACCGTCCAAGTTGATCTGATTGAAACCAAAAACAATATATTCAAGAATTCCGAAAACGGAAAATAACCAAGCTGACTCACAGTCCACGGACTGTTTTTGTCACATACGGCTGTTGTCTGAAGTCAGACTTCAGAAACAGAAAAAGCCCTGTCTCCTTAAAGTAGGCAGGGCTTTTTCAGTTATCATATTTAGTACTTGCGGTAGCAGGCTTTGGTGTCGATATCAGTGGTGATGATCTTGACAAACTCGTCAAGAGGAACGGTTCTGGTGTCTTTCTGGCCGTGGATACGGTAAGTGACAGTCTTGTCCGTTACTTCCTTATCGCCGATGACGATAGTGTAGCTGACCTTCATGGCCTGAGAATCATGAATACGATAGCCGAGCTTTTCGTTTCTCTTATCGATCTTGGTTCTGATTCCTAAGTCATAGAACTTGCTGTTGATCAGAGAGCAGTAATCGAGCTGGGACTGTTCTTCTAAGCCGACAGGAAGAATTCTGAGCTGCTCAGGGCTAAGCCAGGTAGGGAAGGCACCCTTGAAGTTTTCGGTGATGATGCCGACGAATCTCTCGATGGATCCGAAGATGGCACGGTGGAGCATGACCGGTTCCTTCTTGGTTCCGTCTTTATCGGTATAGGTGACGTGGAAACGATGAGGAAGCTGCATGTCGAGCTGGATGGTTCCGCACTGCCAGATACGTCCTAGGGAATCCTTGAACTTGAAGTCCAGTTTCGGTCCATAGAAGGCGCCGTCACCGGGATTGATATGATAGGGGATGTCGTTTTCCTCGAGACATTCCTTGAGTTCGGCTTCAGCCTTGTTCCAAGTGGAGATCTTGCCGACATATTTGTCGAGAGGACGGGTAGAAAGCTCGATGTGATATTCGAGATTGAACATCTTGTAGACCTGATCGAAGATCTTCAGAAGCTTTCTGATTTCTTCGCCGATCTGATCGAAGGCCAAGAAGATATGGGCATCATCCTGAGTGAAGCAGCGGACACGGAAGAGTCCGTTTAAGGCTCCTGAGGCCTCATGACGGTGAACCAGACCTAATTCGGCATAACGTAACGGCAGTTCCTTATAGGAATGCAGGTCGTTGCTGTAGCAGAGAATGGCGCCGGGACAGTTCATCGGCTTGATGGCGAAAGGCTTGCCGTCGACCTTAGTGATATACATGTTCTGCTTGTATTCTCTCCAGTGACCTGAGGTCTCCCAGAGTTCACGGCTGAGAATCTGCGGAGTCTTGACAACCATGTAGTTGTTGTCCATCATCAGCTTCCACCAGAATTCTTCCAGCTGATGACGTAAGATCATTCCGTTAGGAAGCCAGAAGGGGAAACCGGGACCGAAGTCACTGATCATGAAAAGACCCATTTCCTTGCCGATCTTCTTGTGGTCGCTTTCCTTGCGTTCAGCTAAGATCTTCAGATAGGAGGCCAGATCTTCTTCCGAGAAGAAGGCGGTTCCGTGAATTCTGGTAAGAGATTCGTTGTTCTTGTCGCCCTTGTAATAGCAAGAGGAGACAGACATGAGCTTGACGGCTTTGATGACGCCGGTGTTCTTGACATGGGGCCCTAAGCAAAGGTCATTGTAATCGCCCTGAGAATAGATAGATAAGGAAAGACCCTTGTCCTTGAGTTCGTCGATGTGGGCTAATTTGTATTTCTGATCCTTGAAGATGACTTTGGCCTCTTCGACAGAGACATCCTTGCGGACGATAGGAAGCTTCTCGGAGATGATCTTCTTCATCTCCTTTTCAATCTTGGGGAAATCCTCAGTGTCGCTGATAGGACGGGGAAGAAGAACATCGTAATAGAAGCCTTCATCAGTGGCCGGGCCGTATTCAAACTGGGCACCGGGGAACAGATGAAGAATAGCCTGAGCCATGAGGTGAGCGGCGGAATGACGGAGAACATGCAGGGCATCAGGAGAATCCTTGGTGACTACTTCAAACTGACAGTTGTCAGGGAGGATTTCATGTAAATCAAAGAGATCGCCATTTACTTTGGCACAGATAGCTTTTTCGGCTAAAGACAAAGAGATGCTTTTAGCGGCATCTAGGGCAGTTGAACCATCTTTTAATTCCTTGACTGACTTATCGGGTAATATTATTTTCATTGTAATTTCCTTTATATAGAGGCGAGTTTACTTGAGAAGCTCATGGATGCCCAAAGAACCGGCAGCGGCAATACCGACATCCTGCTTGAAGGCAGCATCCTTTAAGACGATAGGATGGAGATGCCAACTTGCGACACTGGCATTGGCGATACGGGTAAGATCATCTAAGAAAACATCTTTGCTCTTCATGACACCGCCGGAAAGTGCATACTGTTCGCAGTCGAAGAGAAGCTGAAGGTTTCCAAACCAGATACCAAGGCCCTTGACCCAGATATTGTAGATTTCCATCAGTTTGGCGTCTTTGGCTCTGATACCATCAAAGAATTCTTTGGCGGAGGCAATATCGATGCCGTTAAGAGAACAGAGGTGAATGATTCCATTTCCGGAAAGGAGGAATTCACTCTCGTAGTACTTGCCTTCATATTCCTGCATCAGACGTCCGCCTTCTAATGGCAGATCGATCATTTCCATATTGTGGACGACACCAAGGCCGATACCGGAAGAGATGGTGACGAAAGCAGAATCGCGGAGGTCTTTGTTGACGCCTTTCAAAGCTTCAACTAAGGCTGAACAGTTGGCATCGTTTGCAAACTTGAGACGGGCCTGAGGGTAATCTCTCTGGAACAGGGAAAGAAAATCAAATCCGTCGATGATTCCAAGGTTTCCGCATTTTCCCACGTGGTTATGGACGACGATTCCGCAGATGGACATGCCGATAGCCAGAACCGGAACATTGGCTTCGGCAGCGACTTCATCGATAAGCTCATGCATTCTGCTGTAGAGCATATTGGGATTGTCAGTGACAGTCGGAGTTCTTCTGACGGAGAGAATATTCAAGTCCTCATCGACAACGGCGACACGAAGATTGGTACCACCGCAATCGATGGCAATAGCAGTATTTTTCATTATGAATTGTTTTCCCCTTGTTTATTCGTCAGCATCGATAACGCCATTTTCATTGAGGGAAAGAACCTTCAGGAAATTGGTCTTGCCGGCACCGACAGGAGTTCCGCCGGTGATGATGATCTTGCTGCCGGCGGAAATGTTGTAGTCTTTGGCAATCTTGATGGCCAAAACTTCCATTTCCTCGACAAACTGAGGAACATGCTTGACGTGATAGGGATAGTTGCCATAGTAGAGCATGGTATGTTTCAAAGCATCGAGATCAGAAGATACGACAAAGACGGGGCAGATAGGGCGGGTTTTGGCAAGACGGATGGCTGTTCTACCGGAAACGGAGAAGCAGAGAATCATCTTGGCACCGATGATCTGAGCGGTATCGGAGACGGCAGTGGCGATAGCGTCATTGACGGTCTTTTCGGAAGTCTCGAAGGCTTCATGAGTAGATTTTTCATAGTCGAAGCGGTTTTCGATGACTTTGGCGATACGGGCCTGCATCTGGACTGATTCGACTGGATACTGACCGGAGGCTGATTCACCTGAAAGCATGACAGAATCAGAACCTTCATCGATAGCCCAGGCGACATCGGAAACTTCAGCACGGGTCGGGAAAGGATTCCTGATCATGGAATCAAGCATCTGGGTGGCGGTGATGACGGGCTTTCCGTATTTTCGGCACTGCTGAATAATATACTTCTGATAGACGGGTACCATTTCCGGAGGGATTTCAATACCTAAGTCGCCACGGGCGACCATGATGCCATCGGAAGCACGGATAATATCATCAAGATTCTCGATAGCTTCAGTGTTTTCTACTTTGGAAACGATGAGGACGTTTTTGCCGCCATTTGAATCCAAAAGGGTTCTAATGTCGTTGACATCCTGAAGATTTCTCACAAATGAAGCGGAGACTAAATCAACATGCTGCTGACATCCGAAAATCAAATCGGACTTGTCCTGTTCGGAAAGATAGTTCATGGTCAAATGAGCGCCAGGACAGTTGACACCACGTCGATCAGAACAGACATGGTTGTTAAGAACCTTACATATAAGTTCTTTTGTCTTAGAGTCTTTGCCAGTGATCTGGAGTTCGAGATTTCCATCATCTAAACGAAGGATGGAATCGATAGGAGCATCGCCGTAGAGGTTCTTATAAGTGACACCGAAGGCCTTGTTGTTGCCAATCTTCTCGGTTCCCATATAGATTCTTACTTCGTCTCCTAAAGCAAAGGCGGCTTTTCCGCCTTCGAAACAGCCAGTTCTGATTTCCGGACCTTTAGTATCTAAACAGATAGGAATGATAAACCCTTCTTCCTTCTCGAGTTCTCTGAGAGTCTGAATCTTTCTCAGATGTTCGTCATGGCTTCCATGAGAAAAGTTAAGTCTCATGCAGGTCATGCCGTTAGCCAGGAGCTTACGCAGGACTTCTTTGTCCTCGGAGGCTGGTCCGATCGTGCAGACGATCTTCGTTTTCTTATCGATTCTGTAATTCATATTGAATCTCCTTTGATACAGAAACGACGTTTCTTTCTTCCCACACTTGGGAAAAGAGAAATATCTTATATATTCTATCAAGTTAAGCCGATAAATTAAAGGCAAATAGTAGGCAAACTCGGGTTTATTAATGATATAATCCTAAGCGTAATGAACATTATTGAAAAAGATTCAGCCTTCTCCCTAGATATCGACTTTACTCTATCTCCAACCGATGAAGAAGTTTTGTCCCTTCTTTATCTTCCGATTATCAAAGGTGATGCCTTTGCTCTTTATCAATGTCTGTTCGGTTTCAGCGGACTCATCAAAGAAAAAATCTTCTTCAGTCATGAAGATACCGAGTCGTTTTTAGGTTATGATGACGCCAGATTATTGAAGGCACGTTCTTCTTTGGAGGCAATCGGTCTTCTCGATACATTCAGAAAAGAATCTTCCTGTGACCAAGGCGGAAAGAAAGTCGAATACGCTTATCGTCTGATTCCTCCGGCGACCCCGAAAAAATTCTTTGCCGATGTCCTTTTGCGAGGGGGACTAAGCTGTGCTGTCGGCGGGAAGAAATATTTCGAACTCAAACGTCATTTTTCAACCCGACAGGAAAAAAGCTATGATGACTACGCTAAAGTCAGCGCCTTGTTCAAAGACGTTTTCTCTCTGAATATTCAGGCCGATGATCCCTCGATGATCGATATGGAGAATTCCACTATCGAGAAGAACTATAAATCCTTGGTATCCTTTGATGAAAAGGAGTTTTCTTCTCAGCTCAAAGCCCTGTCTATCTCTCCTAAGAGTATCAAAAAAGACTATGACGAAATTGTGTCCTTATCTATTCTTTATGCCCTAAGTGAAAAAGAGGCTGCTGCTTTAGTCTCTAAAAACATAAATACCGAAAAGAACTTCTTCTTGATTCCTTTCAAGGAAGACGCTCGGAACTTTAAGAAATTCCGTCATGAGGACTCCAAAGTAGATGAAGCAAGTCTTGGCAATTCTAAGACCAGCCAGCAGATCAAAAAGTACCTTTCAGTAACTCCTCAGTCATTCCTCTTCAGCTTGGTAAACGCTGCTCCCGCTTCCTTTATGCTCAATGAAATCGAGAAGCTGAAGAAGGATCTCGGGTTTTCAAACGGACTGATAAATGTCATTCTTGATTATTCGCTTAAACAGACTAACAATGAGTTCAATACGTTGTTTATAGAAAAAGTTGCTTATTCTCTTTCAGCCTCAAAGATAAACGATTGCTATACCGCAATGGTTTACTTGACAGACCGAGAGTATGAAAAGAATCAAAAGCTTGGGCGCCGTAAGAAAACCATCCGGAAGACTAAAGATGACGACGGTGACGATACTGGATCAAAAGAAGTCGGACTTGATGACATCAAGAAGCTTTCCGACGATTTAGGCATATGACATATCAAGAAAAACTGAAGGAATTAGATAAACTCCGGTTTAAGAAAAAAGCTACTTTCAGTCTTTCCGATGAAAGTCGGGATGAGCTAATTGACGGAATAGAAAAAGACTCTTTAGACGATGTCAAAGGCTTATCTAAAATCAGAAAACTCTGTCAGACCGATAAGACAAAAGAAAACTCCCTGGGGGATATTTATCTCTATCTCGAGGATCGAAAAGTCTGCCTGGAATGTCAGGGGAAGCTTTCTTTATGTCCTAAGAAAAGACCAGGCTATGTTCTTACTCCAGTCTATGATAAGAGCTTAGATCAGATACGCACTGAAGTTCTTCCCTGTGTTTATCAGAAAGAAATAGACAAGGCTCTTTCCAATATCAGGCCTGCTGATTTAAAAAGAGGTATTATCTACAATAACTGTCAACTGCTTTTAGATACTCTTAAAAAGGGCGATAATCTTTTAAAGATGAAAGATACGGCTAAGGCCCTGATGATGACAAAAGATGCCATCAATTCCTTTAGCAAAGACAAATCAAATAAAGGAATCGTCTTTTTCAGTAAACAAAGTCCGGAAATCTCTAACCGCCTTTTATGCCTGACGGCTTTTACAGGCGGCAAAAAAGGCCTGAAGACCTCCTATATCAAAGCCGATGACCTCTTCCTTTCCCTTTTGGACCGCGACTATTATCTTAAGGAAAAAGCCTTAGCTGATTTTGATGCAGCTAAGAATTCTCAGTGTCTGATCCTTGAAAATATTGAAAAACTACCTCGATTCGACTTTTCTGTCTTCGACGACTATCTCTTCCCTTTACTGAAGTCGAGGCTGGAAAAAGGACGGATTACTTTTTTCAGTCTTGAGACCCCTCATACTCTTTCTTCGGCAGTCGGTTCTTATTTTTCCAAGTCTGCCAACAAGAACGAAGCGATGGAAATATCTGAGAAATTAGCCGCTGAAATAAAAATAAAAGATCTGATTCTTTGATTTTACTGAAAATTTCCTGTCCTCTGGCCTAATAGTAGGTGGAGGGCATGATATGGTATATCAAAGCTTTGAGAAAGAATGCGGCAAAGCCTGCATTCGGGATCTGCTGTTTTCTCTTTATGATGACAGCGGGTTTAAGGTAGCGGAAATAAGGGAAGACTGCCATGATTTTGATTCGATGCAGAAAGAACTTCAGGGATGGAAGGCAGACTATGAAGGATACGAGGTCAAAGACCTTGATTCTCTGACTAAGGCGAATCTGCCGGCCATATGCCAAGTCAGAAACGGTGATGTTTCTCATTTTGTCCTCGTCAAAAAGATCACTAAGAAAAAAGTCTTTTACGACGATCCGCAATTCGGTCCTCTTTCCTTGAAGAAGAACAGCTTCAGTTCTTTGTCGACAGGGAAGTTCCTGATCAGGAAAAACAGTCAGAAGAAACAGACAGTAGAAAAATCGTCTTTGCTCAAAACATCTGAAAAACTTCTTTATCTGGCTTTGTTTGTACTGGAAACAATTTCTTTTCTGCTATTAGGTTATATGTTGAATGATGAAAGACCTATACAGATTATCATCGCCTTTGGAATTTTGTCCCTGTTCTTTGTTTTCCTGCAGATACTCTATAACTTCCGATTAAGGAAAAAGCTGAATTCCCGGGTTTTGCTTCCTTATATGAAAGTCAGCAAGGAGAAGGAAGACTACTCTTTTCTGTCGAAGGTGATCGCTTTGACTATCAGCAACTATTCTACTTTGCTCTCTTACTGCGTTTTGACGGTTTTCCTTCTTTTCCTTCTCCTTGCTAATGGAGTCTATCTGACTATCCTGGCGTTGATGTCGATAATATTCGGACTTCTGAGAGTGGAAAGACGGATGAGCAAAGGAAATTATGACCGGGTCTGTTCTCAATATGAGTCTTCTTATCTCAAAAGCCTGAAAGGTGTTCCCGATGAAAAAGCTTTTACTGAATCCGATAAGAAAGCCAAGGATTTTCTTTTTTCCTTCTTTGCCTTATACGTCGTTGGTCTTTCTGCCATTGGCTCAGCCTTATTTGTCATCATGTATCTAAACGAAAACGTCACTCTCAATTACTTCCTTTTCCACTTTGCCTTGTGTCTCACTATTGCCCATGGGGTAGAAAAAATGTTTCAGACTATCTACGAAGAAGAGAAGAGAGTCAGTCTGATAAATTCTCTTTCCATGAATTTGCCCCATTTTTTGCTTAATAAAGGCCAAGCCATAAGCTATACTAGTAATACTAATAAGACTAGTGGAGGTGAAGATGATGGAGAAAGAGAACACACTGACAGTTGATTATCTTGATAAGACCGGTCAGAAAAAAGACCTGGAAAAGATGTTTGATGAGGTTTTTGCCTATACCTTGTCTTTTCTGAAGAAAGAAGGGAAATTTGAATTGTCCCTCTCTTTAGTCGGAGAAGAGGAAATGCATGGCCTGAACTTGAAATACCGAAAGATGGACCGTCCCACCGATGTTCTCACCTTTGCCTATCGGGAAGCAGACTTCATACCGGAGCCTGTCACTGACTTAGGCTGCATCATCCTCTGCCCGGCTATCGCCAAAAAACAGAGTAAGGAATTCAAGCATCCATTCCGGAGAGAGCTGGCGTTTCTCTTTATTCATGGTCTGCTGCACATCTTTGGCTACGAGCATCATGACAGCGAAAAACAGGCGGAAGAGATGTTCGCTCTTCAAAACAAGATCCTTGATACTCTCCCAATCGATTTCTATACCGATTCCAAGAAACTCATCGCCAATCTGAAAATTGCCCAGAGCCATTCTCTGGCCACTTATTCTCATTTCAAGGTCGGAGCAGTTGTCGTTACCAAAGACGGGAAATACCATCAGGGCTTCAATATCGAAAACTCTTCCTATCCCGCCTCGATGTGCGGCGAAAGAGTAGCTCTCTTCTCGACTTATGCTCAAGGTTATCTGAAAGATGACATCGTTGCCTTAGGATTAGTGACCTCGAGCAGCAATGTCGGAACACCCTGCGGTGTCTGCCGTCAGGTCATGAGCGAGCTGATGAATCTTGACTGCCCGGTCTATATTTACAACAAGACTTTCAAGAAGAGCCTCTCCAAGACGGTCCGAGAATTATTGCCCTATACGTTCACAAAAGAGGATCTTCTAGCATGAAAAAAGTCGGAATCGTCTGTGTCTATGGCCGTGCCAACGCCGGCAAATCGACCATTATCAATAAGTGCCTTGGCTTTAAGTTACTGCCGGTTTCCAGCAAACCTCAGACTACGAGAGACAATATCCACGCCATCTATAACGACAATGACAGCCAAATCGTTTTCACCGATACACCCGGTGTCTTTAAGCCACACGGAAAATTAGGTTCCATTCTCTTACGTGACGCTGAAAGCGCCAAAGAGGGAGTTGACCTCATTGTCTACGTTATCGACGCGACTGAAGTACCTTCATTTGATTTAGCTGAGAAACTGAAAACAGTGGATGTACCTGTCATTCTCGCCTTCAATAAGATCGATGACGTTAAAGCTGATATCGGCGAAGAAAGACTGAAGAGATATCTCGACGTTCTTCCTAATGTCACCGTTGTCAGAACTAGTGCCATCAATGAATATGGCATCGATGAACTCATCAAGACTATCAAAGACAAACTTCCGGAAGCTGACGAACTCTACCCTGACAACATGGTCTCCGATCGTCCCAAGGAATTCATCATCTCCGAGATAATCCGTGAAAAATGTATGCGCCTTCTTTCCAAGGAAGTTCCCCACTCCATCTATGTCGATATGAAGAAGGTCGAAGAGGAAGAAGATTCTATGGAAGTCTTTGCCGACATCATCGTTGAGAAAGATTCCGAAAAAGGAATCGTGGTCGGTAAAAACGGCAAGATGATCAGCTCGATTTCCCGGTACAGCGAAGGTTCGATAAGCTCTTATTTTGGAAAACGCTGTGCGGTGTCTCTTTTAGTCAAATGTATTCCGGATTGGAGAAATTCCGAGAAATATCTTAAGAAATTCGGTTTTGAGGAAAAATGATCAAGGGCCAGAAGGAAATCTGCGAGGGCATTGTCTTAGGTTCGACTCAGTATCAGGATGACAGTGCCATAGTTTCTTTTGCCAGCCAAGAGGGGCTTCTTTCTTTTTTGGCTAAGGGAGTCTACAAAAACAAAAGCTCCCTGAAGGCTTTGCTGATATCCGGAAATCATCTCAAAATCGAATTTACTAAACATCAGGACGGTCCTCTCATCGCTTCTTCCGTTTGTCTTTTAGGTGATGCTTCTTTGGTTTACACCGATTATAAGATGAGCATCTTCATGATGCTTTTAAACGAACTGTCGGTATCGCTTTTTCGTTATGGCGATTCCTACCCCTATCTTGATGTCAGTGCCATCATTAAAAGTCTTCAGGAAGGCGGCGATTCTCTCTCCCTTTCTTTGCTTTTTCTAGGTTCCCTATATAAGTCTCTGGGACTGAAGATGAACTGTCAGACTTGCGTTATATGCGGTAAGAAAGAGAATCTTGTGTCTTATTCTCTGAAAGACGGAGGGTTTATCTGCAAGGACTGTCTCTCCAAAACCGATTTGAAAGCCAAAGACAAGATGGATTTATATGTTCTCCGCTTCGCTTTTATGGATATTTCCCCTGACATTCTTCTTAAAAGTGCCCCTAAAAATTCAGGGATTCGCGTCCTGAATGAACTCTTGGAGAATCTCGTCGACTACTTCGACTTGAAGCCCATCAGGACCTATCCTCTTTTCCTTAAGTCAGTGAGCGATAATTAGAGTTCTCAGCGTGTTTATTATGGTATACTTTGTAGGTATCAAAAAGAGGTAACATTATGGCAGACAAAGAACATTCGTTCGAAGAGATTACGACCCATCTGGTAACTTCCGGTTTTATCTATCCTGGAAGCGAAGTTTACGGTGGTCTCTCTAATTCCTGGGACTACGGCCCCTTAGGCGCTTTGCTTAAGAATCATGTAAAAGATCTCTGGCTCAGACATTTTGTCCGTGGCATCGAGTATAACGTACAGATTGATCCGGCTATCATCATGAATCCGAAGGTCTGGGAAGCTACTGGCCACGTGGCCAATTTCCACGATCCTCTCATCGACTGCAAGTATTGTCATTCACGTTTCCGCGCCGATGACTTAGTTAAGAAGGAAATACCTGATCTTGATGTCGACGGACTCAATCAGGAACAGCTAAACGACATCGTCCAGTCAGGAAAAATCGTCTGCCCGAAGTGCGGCAAGAGCGAGTTTACCCCTATCCGACAGTTCCAGATGATGTTCAAGACCTTTATCGGCGTCACCGAAGAGAAGACTTCAACGGTCTATCTGCGTCCGGAAACCGCTCAGGGTATTTTTGTCAACTTCAAGAATGTCATGAGAACAACCAGAAGAAAGCTTCCTATCGGCATCTGTGATATCGGCAAGGCCTTCAGAAACGAAATCACTCCCGGCAACTTCACCTTCCGTACCCGTGAATTCGAGCAGATGGAGATTGAGTTCTTCTTCAAGCCCGGCGAAGATCAGCAGTGGTTTTCTTTCTATAAGGAAAACTGCAAAGCCTTTGTCGAAAAACTGGGACTCAAAGACGAAAAGGTCCGTTTCCGTGATCACGAGCCGGCTGAACTGGCTTTCTATTCTACCGGAACTACTGATATCGAATATCTCTTCCCGACTATCGGCTGGGGTGAGCTTATGGGCATCGCCTGCCGCGGTGACTATGATTTAGGACGCCATCAACAGGCTTCCGGTCAGGATCTCACTTATCTTGATCCTGAAACCAATACCCGTTATCTGCCTCATGTGGTTGAGCCTTCTTTTGGCTTGGACCGTCTGATGCTGGCTCTTTTATGTGACTCTTATGACGTCGAAGAATTAGACGGCGGCAAAGACAGCCGTATTGTCATGCATCTTGAACCTGAGCTTTCTCCCTACACTATCGCCATCATGCCTCTTAGCAATAAGCTCAATGAAAAAGCCAAGACTGTCTTTGATGATGTCAGAGAAGACTTTGACACTATCTTCGATACCACGGGCTCAATCGGCAAACGTTATCGCCGTGAAGATGCTATCGGCACTCCTTTCTGTGTAACTTATGATTTTGATTCCGAAAATGACTCCATGGTCACCATCCGTGAACGTGACAGCATGAAGCAGGAAAGAATCAAGATTTCTTCTATCAAGTCTTATGTTCGCTCTTTCTTAGATTCTAAGAAGGTCAAGTAAGGAGTCGAACTTGAGCTTTGAGAGTGAAAACGGGGAGAATATCTTCCGGGAAATCAGCGCTAAGTCAGACATTGTCAAGGTAGTCTCGTATTATCTTGGAGCTCAGGCTTTAGTAAGAAAAGGCGATGTCTATATGGCAATCTGCCCTTTTCATAACGACTCCCATCCTTCCATGCGTGTCTCTCCTAAGAGAAACACTTTCAAATGCTTTGTCTGCAATACGGGCGGAGACAGCATATCCTTTGCTGAAAAATACGCTCACCTTTCAAAGTTAGACGCTTTGAAGAAAGTCTGCGAAATCTGCTCTATTCCTCTTCCGACTAGTCTTAACCATCCGACGAGAACCGATACCATCAGCGCCAAATACAAAGATGAACTTGAAGCTCTGAAGACTCTGGAAAAATTCTATTCTCTTTCTCTTCAGTCCAATGAAGGCGAAAAGGGGAGAAACTATCTTGAGGGTAGAAAGATTCCCTCTGACATTATCGAGCATTTTGGTATCGGCTATGCTCCCAAAGATCCTAAAGATGCCATCAATTCCCTGAGAAAAAACGGATTTGAAGTCTCCACTCTTGAAAAAGCCGGCATCATCGGGAATTCCGCTGAACTAAAAGACCGCTATCAAGAGCGGATAATGTTTCCTATCGAAGACAATTACGGCAAGACCGTCGCTTTCTCAGGAAGGCTGATTTCTCCCGAACAGACGGGCGGAAAATACATCAATTTTCCTGAGACCGACTTGTTCCATAAAAATGAAATCCTTTATCATTACGCCAAAGCCAAAGAAACCGTCAGGCGCGACGGCTACATCTATCTGATGGAAGGATTTATGGATGTCATCGCTGCCACCAGAGCCGGAATAAATTCCGTCTGTGGCACGATGGGAACGGCATTGACTCCAAGACACGTCGAGGCTTTGAAGAGTCTTGACTGTGAAGTGCGCCTCTGTCTTGACTCGGACGAGCCCGGTCAGATTGGCATTGAAAGATGCCTGCCTCTTCTTTTGAAAGCCGGAATTCCGATGCGAGTCGTCGGTAAGTTCAAAGGCGGAAAAGACGCTGATGAAGTACTGACTTCCCTTGGGGAAGATGAACTGAAAAAAGAACTTAATCAGCTCTTTGATCCTTTCCTGTTTCTTTTAGGACGCACCCTCAAAGGCAGACAGAAGCTTCTGGACACTTTGGAAATCGAGACTTTCATCAAGAAGAGCACTCCTTATTTTCTATCTTTGAGTGAAGTCGATAAATCACGTGATTTAAGCCTGCTTAGTCGGAAAACAACTTTGTCAGAGCAAACTCTGAACAAGATTGTTTACGCTAAGGAAAACGAGAAGAAACCAGCTGAAAAAACCAGCTATAATAAATCCGGAAACAAAAGTGGCCGGGATAGATACAATAAGGATTTTCCCGAAATTCCCACCAAATTGCCAATATCTGAAAATGAAAGACTCAACGAACCGGCTTTGGAATTGAAAAAAGCTGCCATGGATCGTCCTGAATACTCTAAAGCCATCGAGGAAAAAATGATCAAAAACGAGACCGAGATTCTTTTGTCACTTCCTCTTTCCAGAATGGCTTACAACGAATTTCAAGGCATGAGAACTGTCTTAGTGTTTCAGCCTTTCTATTTGCTGGCGAGCTTAGTCGGGAATATCTACATCAATGACGTTCGCCTTAAATCTTTTTCTCAAAATGAGTTCGACAATATGGTCAGAGAAGTCATGAAAGAGGATGACGACAAGGAGAAACTTGAGGATATCGAAGATGATGCCTTTGGCTTAGATGGCTTAGAAGATCCACTTCCTTCTTCTTTCAATTCTCTTTCAAAGGAACAGAAAGATTTTCTTTTGTTCACCATAAAGCAAATGTCTCTGTTTAAATGCCAATTTGACATTAAGAAATTTAAGAAAAGCCTTTGCGCCGAAAAGGTTTTTCTCAAGATCTATAATTTCAATCTGAATTTGGAAATTGAAAAAGGCGGAGTGCCTACCGGTGATGATTCGTTGAAGAAAATCACTCTCGATGCTGAATTATCCAAGTATTTCCCTTAATCTTACCTTATTTACTTGAAAAACAGGTGTTTTAAATAAATACTTAATAGTCGGAGGTTTTATAATGACAATCAAGAAAACGACTCCTAAGAAGGTTATGAGCAAAGAAAGCGCAGCTGTAAAAGATGTTTCCATCAAGAACACCAAAGCTGTCTCTTCCAAGAATACGAAGGCAAAGACCGGGACTGATTCTAAAAAAGCTGTTTCAAAAAACACTTTATTAAAAGATGCCGTAGAAACAAAGAAAACAGAAAAAACCAATCCTGTTTCTGAAACTGAAAATATCAGTGCTTCCAAAAAGAAGGCCGTTTCCTCTGCTAAAGTTTTACACGGAAAAGAAACCCAAAAGGCAGATTCGAAGACCAATTCTAAGAAATCAGTCAAGGCTTCTCCTGCTTCCTCAGCTGAAAATGATGATGAGAAAAATAATGTGAAGACTACTAAATCATCTTCCAAAAAGAAAGAGACCAGCGCCCCTGAAGCTGTCAAAGAGAAAAAGGTACACGAAACTAAATCCAAGAAGAAAAAGCTAGATGAAGATGAAGAGGATTTAGACGAAAAAACATCTGAAGACATTGACGAGGAAGAAGATTTAGATGATATCGATGAAGAGGAAGTTGCCAAAGAGCTTTCCGAAGTTTTTGGAACAGGAAAGAAACCCGTAGCTAAACTCAATAAGAAATCCAAGAAAGTCAATGTCGCCGAAATTGCCAAGACCGATTTGGAAATCATCTCTCTTGATAACATCAAGGATAAGATTTTAGCCAATTGCAAAAAGACCGGTAAGAAATTAACCGAAGAAGATCTCACTACTTATACCAGTCATTTGAAACTTACTGATGATGATTTCAATGAATTGTTCCTTTTCTTTGTCGATAAAGGACTTATCGATGAAGAAAGCGATGATGACCTTCCTCCCGTAATCGCCGAAGACGAGGATAAACCCGTCTCTGACGATTCCGATGGGTTTGAGGAAGAAGAAAAAGAAGAGGAGACAGTCGATTATGTCGCTGCCGCTGATGTCAAAAACTTTGATCCTGTCCGTCAGTATCTTCATTCAATCGGGCCCTACATGGTTCTCAAGAACAAGGAAGAAGAAGTCATTTTGGCTAAGCAGGTCTTAGAAGGTGATCAGGATGCCAAAGATCAGCTTATTCAGTGCAACCTGAAATTAGTCGTGTCTATCGCCAAACATTATGTCAATCGCGGTATGGAATTCCTCGATCTTATCCAGGAAGGTAACTTAGGACTCATGAAAGCCGTCGATAAATTCGATTATACCCGCGGTTTCAAGTTCTCGACTTATGCCACCTGGTGGATCCGTCAGGCCATCACCCGTGCTTTGGCTGATCAGGCCCGAACCATTCGTATTCCTGTTCATATGGTTGAAACCATCAACAAGATTACCAGAGCCCAGAGAAAACTTGTCCAGAAACTCAATCGTGATCCTACCGCTGAAGAAATAAGTGAAGAGCTTAGCGGCATGTGGTCTGCTAACCGAATCCGTGAAATCCAGCAGATTGCCCTCGATCCTCTCTCTTTGGAAAAGCCGGTCGGTGAAGAAGAAGACAGTCATGTCGGTGATTTCATCGAAGACAAGGACAATGAATCTCCTTTTGAATTTGCCAATCGTTCCATGGAAAGCGAGAGAATCAATGAGGTTCTTGCTCAGCTCACCGAACGTGAAGCCCGTGTTATCAGATTAAGATACGGCTTAGAAGACGGCCGTACTCATACTTTGGAAGAAGTCGGAAAAGAATTCAACGTCACTCGCGAACGTATCAGACAGATTGAAGCCAAAGCCCTGAAAAAACTTCGTCATCCTTCCCGTGCCAAACTCTTAAAGGATTTCCACAACGACGACTGATCTGACTCAACGTCTTCAAGAGGCGTTATTACTGATTGACGAGAAGGCCACGGTCATGGACATAGGTGCCGACCGTGGCCTTCTTTCTCTTGCTTTGGAAAAGAACGGTCATAAAGTCTATGCGACCGAGAACAAAAAGGGTCCCTATGATGCCCTTTGCACTTCTTTGAAACTTTCTAAAAGCAAAAACGTCCGCCCCCTTTTCCTGGACGGCATGAAAAAAGTCGACAAGGACGTCGACACTGTTGCAATCCTTGGCATGGGCGGGAGGACTATTTTTTCCATCCTTGAGGAAGGGGTGAAAAAATATCCGGATATCAAAACCTATGTCATCGAACCTCAGTCCGCTTTTTCACTCCCGATTTCTTTTCTTCTTGACCACGGCTATAAGAACATTGCCGGTTCGATGATAAATGAGACCCGTTACTATCCTTTGCTCAAATTCGTCAAGAATTGCGAAGAAATAGCTTATAATAGTGCCGAGAGAAGTTTCGGTCCGTATCTTTTCCATAATCATGACGCTAATCTTCTTACTTTCCTTCAGGAAGAACTCAGACGTCTTGATTCTTTATCGGAAATAGGAAAAAAACGGCATCAAAACGAAATTGATCTCCTAAAAGGAGCTATTGAGTTATGGAGGCAAAGAAATTCCTAATCCGTCTTGGTCTGAAATTTCCCAAAGCTATTTCTGAACCTTGGGATTTTCCTGGCTATCAGGTTGGCAAAAAAGACAATAAAAAGGAGATCAGAAAAGTCTTCCTCTGTCTTGATTTGACTGAAAAATGTCTACCTGAAATCAAGAAGTTCAATCCAGATATCATTATTACCCATCATCCTTTCATTTTCGGAAGTCGAAAAGATGTATTTGAAAACGACCCTTTGAAAAAGGAATTTGCTGATATTCTCGATAATCTTCCCTATCCTGTCTATTCCTATCACACGGATTTTGACAAAGGGGAAAATGGCATGAATGATACCCTTCTCAGTCTGCTTCCCCTTGAAAAGACCAAGGTATTAGAAGACGGACTCATGCGAATTGCCTATCTGAAGGAAGAAACTGATATCGAAGGACTGGCCTTTTTTCTTAAAGAGACGTGGCATCTGCCTTATACTTTTCTAAGCCGGGGAAAGAAAAAGAAAATACGATCCTTTGGCTTAGT
>Ga0172378_10002048_pt1 | contig 18799 bp, 15 predicted proteins | sample GrowelOW332metaG_FD_119755 | JGI IMG/M metagenome (GOLD analysis project Ga0172378, IMG submission 119755) | Groundwater microbial communities from an aquifer near a municipal landfill in Southern Ontario, Canada - Pumphouse #3_1 metaG | ecosystem: Environmental > Aquatic > Deep subsurface >... | reverse complement strand
CTCCTTATCAACCGGTTGAGTTATTGGAAATACCAATTCCGGAGGATTTTGTAATTACCGTATCATTATGCAAAGATGTCTTATCAAGGTCAAGTACTATCGTACATCAATTCAAGACACATATCGTGTTTGCAACAGAAAAGAATTCTATGTGTGTTCATAATTGATTATTCAGAAACATAATCGAGGCATTACATCAAAAAGACTCGACGTTTCCATCATTCTCCAGTAATGGATGCCATACTGCTTACGTAGCAGTTGTACTCGGCAACAACCGATCAAACTCTTCTCGTACAACTTGGTAACATTCGCAGACCCTAGCTTCAAGACCGGGTCGGTCCAACACGGTGATGCAACCTCTGCTGTATTGAATCAAACCAGCACTCTGCAATTTCCCAGCTGCTTCAGTCACTCCTTCACGTCTCACTCCCAGCATATTGGCAATCAATTCCTGAGTCATCTTCAAAACATTTGAAGGCAATCGATCCAAGCTGAGCAACAACCAGCGACAAAGTTGTTGGTCCACCGTATGGTGACGATTGCAAACCGCTGTTTGTGCCATTTGAGACAACAAAGCCATGGTATAGCGTAAAAGAAGATGTTGAAATGGTCCGGATCGGTTGAACTCTTGAAGAAGAGCGGCGGAACGCAAGCGATAGGCGTACCCTTCACTCTGTACTACTGCTCTGTTTGGAACACTCTCACCGCCCATGAACAATGCGATACCGACAATGCCTTCGTTGCCAACTACCGATATTTCTGCTGAAGCTCCATTTTCCATTACTGATAGCAATGAAACAATTGAGTCGATGGGGAAATAAACATACTCCAAGTGACCACCTGATTCATAGAGTGCTGATCCAAGTGTCAGTGTAACCAATTCAAGTCGTGTTGCAATACGATCAAATTCTGTTTGAGGAAGGACTGAAAGTAACTTATTTTGCTTTGGATCAGGACTATAAGGAATGAGATGCCTCCTGCTTGAAACCTAGTTCATTCCTATATTGGGCTAAATCTGATTATCTGTCAATCGATTAGGGGTATTTTATTGTTGGTTATTAATAATTATTAGTTATTTTTACTTTTAGTTACCTTTTATTACCTTCTAATCACTTTTTATGATTGTAAGTGATAGCCTCACCACATAATACTCCAATCCTATGAAAAACAATGCAGGTACAACGTAACGACATCGATACAACCATCTGCCTGCCGTTACACTGAAAATTCTTTGGAGACATCCTATCGCTTGGTCACCGTTGCGTGATCAAGTGCTATAAAAGTCTGTGCAAGTAACCTACCATTGATTGAAGAACCGGTATTCATGTTGATGGCTGTCTGGCTCATGACTATTCCTTCAAACTGAGAAAGGGAACCCAAGGTCACTTGGCCTGAAATCTGCCAGAAAATATTCTTGGCCTGGGCACCACCTGAGAGAATCACCTCAAATCCAGTGCTTATGTTGAGGTTACCCTCTATCTGGAATATCCAAATGTCATTTGCGCCGCCGTTGATTGTAACATCAGAACCAATGGTCACTGAACTTGTCCATTTGTACAGACCAGGAGCAAGCGTTTGCGACCCAATTTCACCTGCATTGAAATTTAGGTGATCAGGAGTTATCCGACCTGCTGCATCAGCATAGGCGGTCATCATATCTGATACCGCTGTGGTAAGGTTTGTGGATGTGGGAGCTACCATATCTGCAGCATACAGGAATCCTGTAACTTGAGTCGAAGTTGCATATCCCGTTGCATCCGTCTGAGAGAATCCGGTCATATAGGATTCTGCTGCAGGACTCAATCCCACATCTCCTGTTATTACTGAATTAGGAATAGTCGAAATCGCCGATTTTGCCAGGATTACATAGTTAGCTGAAGTTCCCAAGAAGACAGGATCAGGCCCTAGACCCGCAACTGCCGTGGTGAATGTCCACTCTTTATCTGCTTCCATGGCAATTCCCTCAAGGTTCTTGACCCCTGTTGAGAGATTTGCTGTATACGAAGTACTATAGTCTAGGTTTGATGAGGGAGCAAACGTGGCTTCTTTGCTTGGAACATCGTAGGTTACTGCACCTGATACTGCCACTCCCCCGCTACTCACGGTAAACGTTGCATCTGTAATGGTTGCAGGATCTACCGGTGCATTGAAGATTGCAGTAATGGTACCATTGATGGAAGCACCGCTGGATGCATTTTCAGGTAGAGTCGAACCTACAACAGGTGGATCATTGGAATTGATGCCTGAATTGCATCCTAGAAACGCCACCGAAATAAGGGCCGCAGACAAAAACACCGACAAATATCTATATATACTATTTTTATTTTTCATTTTCTCCTCCAGATTTATTGAGAATTCGTAATGAATTACGGTTTGGTTCCATGACTCTGCTTTGCAGAATCCTTTAGGAAGTCTTGTCCGATGGGACATCCTGTTTCTGAAAGAACATTGAAAAAGAGGAATCAGGCGCTGAGAGGAAAATCCCCGTTCAGCGCCATCATCCGAAATCAAGATTGCCATTCAATCAGGCAATATCCAAGTGACTGGAAAATTACTCTATTCCCACCGTCGCCGCATCAAGGGTGATTTGGGTTTGAGCCAATAATCTGCCATTGATCGTCGAACCTTCCTGAAGGATGATCTGAGTCTGACCCAAGATGATTCCTTCCATCTTTGACCTAAGTAACAATGTCACGTCACCTGTGACCTGCCAGAACACATTTTCTGCCAATGCCCCGCCGGAACGCGAGACTATAACATCCGCTGCCACGTCGAGCGTACCGGAGATCTGGAATATCCAGACTGCATCCACATCACCGTTCAACGTGAGGTTTTCACCTATTCCAACATTTCCGTTCCACTTATAGAGACCCGGAGCCAATGTCATTCCACCGATCGCGCCACTTCCCAAATCCAAGAAGTCAGGAGTTGTTCGACCAGCAGCATTGGTAAAAGCAAGTTCCATGTCCGAAACAGCTGTGGTAAGCGTTGCAGGTGTAGGATCAGCCATGTCAGCAGCAAAGAGCTTACCTGTCACCAACGAAGAAGTTGCGTACCCGGTAGCGTCAACCAGACCAAATCCAGTAAATAAGGAGGTAGCAGCAGGACTTAATCCAAGATCGCCAGTGATTGCTGTTGTTCCTATGGTTGAAACTGCGGCCTTTGCCAAAATCACATAATTACCAGCAGTCTTCAAATCCACTGGAACCAGGGGAGCATCAGATGTTGCTGGGAATACGGCTGTCACAACACCGCTATTGATGGCATTGGTTGCTATCGCACCCTCTACAGTGAAGAAGTTTGCCGCAACACCTGTGAAGGTATAACCGGTTTTCTTAGTCAACGTAATGGTAGCAGTGTACACAGTAGCCTCTGCAAACGGATCGTGAACAGGTGTCCATGCGATTGCAGTTTCATACTGATCAGTGTCATCGACAAGCAGACTAGGAACTGCATCTCTTACAGGAGCAGTCACCCCGGTGATTGCTGCGATGCTAATCGCTACATCAGGAGCAGCTGCAGTTGCAGGGAATTCTGCGGTGACCACACCAGTGTTCAAGGCATTGGTTGTAGTTGCACCAGCTACAGTGAAAGAGTCTGCAGCAACACCATTGAAAGTGAAGCCGGTTTTCGCTGTCAGTGTGATAGTGGCTGTGTATACAGTCAAAGCTTCAAACGGACTGTCAGCAGGTGACCAAGTCACTACGCCGGTATACTGATCAGTCTCAGTGATAGCAAAATCCGGGGTAACATTCCGTACAGGTGCTGTCACTCCAGGGATTGATACAATGCTGACCACTGTATCAGGTGCAACTTCAGTTGCAGGGAATACCGCTGTTATCACATTACTGTCGGTAGCGTTGGTCGCCTCAGCACCAGATACGGTGAAAGAGTCTTGGGCGACACCTATGAACGTGTAACCACTCAACGCAGTCAAAGTAATGGTTGCAGTATACACTGTTGAAGATGCATACGTACTATCCGCGGGAGACCATACCACTGTACCTGTGTACTGGTCGGTAGCTGTGATAGCAAGATCTGGGGTAACATTTCGTTCAGGGGCCGTCACTCCAGGAATCGATACAATACTTACCGCTACATCTGGAGCTGCGCCGGTTGCAGGAAATACTGCTGTTATCACTCCACTGTCAACAAGGTTGGTTGCAGTTGATCCTTCTACCGTGAAGGAATTTGCTGCTACACCAGTGAAGGTATAACCGGTTTTTGCTGTCAATGTAATGGTGGCAGTATATACCGTTGTAGCTGCATACGGACTGTCATCAGGACTCCACGTCACAATCCCTGAATATTGGTCTGTCTCAGTAACAGCGAGATCGGGTGTTGAGCCGTTCGAAGGAACGGTCACTCCAGGAATCGCTACAAGACTGATCGCTACATCAGGAGCTGCTTCAGTCGCTGGGAACACGGCCGTAACTACTCCGCTGTTGACAGCGTTGGTTGAAGTAGCCCCAGAAACTGTGAACGAATCAGCAGCAACACCATTGAACGTGTACCCTTCCTCAGCGGTCAAGGTAATGGTAGCGGTGTAGGCTGTCGATGCGGCGTACGGGCTGTCTGAAGGTTCCCAGGCAACTGTTCCGCTATACTCTGCATTTCCCGTAACAGTAAGCACTGGGGTTACACTTCGCATAGGTACAGTCACTCCGGCAATTGCTACAATGCTTACCACTGTGTTAGGTGCAGTCACCGAAACCACCAAGGATCCTTCAATCGCTGATTCATCGTTGGCTGTCGCATTGACAGTGACAGTTCCAACGCCTGTACCAGTGAGAAGTCCGGTAGTGCTTATGGTTGCAGTTCCGGTGCCGTCAACAACTGACCATGTCACGCTCTGGTCCATCGCATCGGTAGGAAGAATGGACGCACTCATTTGTAGTGTATCGCCATTTGCGACAACACTTGCATCAGATGCTCCTGTGACGGTGATACCGGTCACACTTATTGGTGGATCGCCTTCATTCGAGCATCCGAACCCAAGGGACAGAATGCCGATGAGAGCAATAATAAACATATACTTAGAAAATTTTTTAGATGTATTCATTGAAATCCTCCTGATTTCTTGTGAATTATTAAAGGAGCATTGAGACATACTCCTATCTGATCACGGGCTTGAAGCCGCCAGAGGACTCCGAATACCTCCTTTCCCATCTATGGGGATGATGTACGGTTCTATTGCTTAACAGATACTTTCAAAATGAAAGCAGTCTAAAAACCCAAGATACAGTAACGATTCCTATATCAAGAATCGGAAACAATGCTCAGGTATTGAGGATTTTTTCTCCTCAACACCTGAGCAAAAGTTTAGAGTGCGGTAACTGCGGCAGCGCCCAAAATGACTTGTGTCTGCGCCATCAACTTCCCATGTACAGTAGCTCCGGTGTCCATGATGATCTGAGTCATGCTCATGACAATCCCCTCAAAGTGAGCACCAGATCCCAGGGTCACTATCTCTGCAACCTGCCAGAAGATGTTTTTTGCCTGAGCTCCATCGACCAGAACGACTTTCGCACCACTACTTACAGTCAGGTCGCCTGAAATCTGGAAGATCCAGACATCATTCACCCCACCTTGTAAGGTAATATCGGTTGCCATGGTGACAACAGAATCCCATTTGTAAATTCCAGGTACGAACGTCAGGCCACCGATGATTCCTCCAGCGGTTCCTGAAACCACTGCATAATCAGCTCTTCCTGCTGCTTCTACATATGCTGCTTCCACATCAGAGATGGCTGCAGTCAATTTGGAAGGAGTAGGCGCTTGCATATCCGAAGCATAGATCTTACCTGTAACATATATTGATGTTGCAGAAGTTCCATCCAACGAAAGCGTCTCAGAAAAACCTGTCATATCGACAAGGGATTGAGGGCTCACGCCAATATCACCAGTTATGCTTGTTTCACCTGTTGTAGTAATTCCAGATTTTGCAAGAATCGCAAAATCAGATGCGGTTCTCAAGTTAATGAGTGCAGGACCGATTCCAGCCAGTACATTAGAAGCTGTAGTGAAGGTCCATACCTTATCTTCGAGCATCGTTGCTCCGGCATAATCCGTTACTGTATTTTTAACTGTTGCAGTATATTCGGTGTCGTAAAGCAAATCAGCATCTGTATCAAAGGTAAAAGTCTTATTCACTTCATCATACGTTATACTTCCAGAAATCTCAGCACTTCCTGTTGGTTGTACTATGAAGGCAACTGGGAGCATAGTATTGGAGTCCATCTCTTCACTGAAAGAAACTTCAATGTTTGTTGAAATCGCAACACCTTCTGCATCTTGTTCAGGAAAAACTGAAGCAATGAAAGGACGCATATTGACGAAAATCTGCAGGGTACCTTCCACTTCAGATCCATCGTTAGCTGTCGCAATTACAATGACAAAGCCTTCACTATTTCCCGTCAACAATCCAGTCTGATCAATGGTTGCATCTCCTGTGACTGCTTCAACCGACCAAGCAACACTTGTATTGAGTGCATTGAGCGGCAATACATTTGCTACCATCTGCAAGGTTTCATCTAAAATGACCTCGCTGGCATCACCCTCTGAGGTAACTGTGATTGTATCTACCAACAACACGCCTTCTTTGACATTCAGTTCCACACTTGGTACGAGAAGATCGTTGTCGTTGTTTGCACTCTCAGGTAGTGTTCCCCATATGGCTGTAAACGTATAATCAGCTGCTACGGTCGCATTATAATTATCTGTATCCAACCAGGTGATTGGAACACTCACGACCCTTGCATCTTCAAGTGTTACGGCAATCTGGATTGGCAAAACCGCAATAACTTCAACTGCAGTGGTATATTGTACGTCGTCATTCGCGATATCTCCAGTCTGTATCAAGGTCACAGTAGGAAACGATGCCATTGGAGAAGGGAGTGAACTGAATTCTGTAACGGTGATCACAAGCGACCCGGTGATGGAAGATCCATCATTAGATGATGCAATTACCGTGACAGTGCCTACGCCCGTTCCTGACAACAATCCACTTTCGCTGATTGTAGCAAAACCGGTTCCTTCTTCAACCGACCAAGTTGCACTCGAGTCGAACGCATCAGAGGGAAGCACTGCTGCGTTCATTTGCAGTGTTGAACCATCATCAACTGTCAAAGCATCGCCCTCCCCTGTCACCGTAATTCCCGTCACATTTATTGGTGGTGCCAAATCTTCAGCACATCCCCATAGGAACGTGAGTATTGCTACTATCCCAATGACCATTGCCAATTTTCTATACTTTTTTCTTGTATTCATGAATAACCTCCTGATTACTTATGACTTTGCGTCGTACATTACGTGTCATGTACCTGCCGTTATATTTGGAGCCATCAAGAGATTTCACGTAGCCCTTTTCCTTATTAGGTATTGCGTTAGATCTTCCTTGTAAGGCTCATATTTCCATTGGATGCAAGATACATGTTCCTTTCCATCCAATTAATAATTTCCCTTGGTGAACAGATGAATGGCATTGAACCTTTTACTTCCAATGCTCCTTCAGGTTTTTCTCCTGGACCAATCTTTCATCCGACTAAACAACTGTCATTGAAATGATGCAAAACCGACACTGACCATGGGTTGTCTTCGAATATCAAACCGTATTTCATACGCTGATGCTTCAAGAAAACCTTCTAGATGTTTTTCTCGACATATAGTTGTTGGCTATAGGTTTTTCCCAATGAAGAAATGAAAACCGATACTTTCCTTAGTGGCTAATCGATGTCTAGTCAGTTTCCTCTGGACAAGAGGTGATGTATTTCTTGATTATCCAGATGGTCTTATACCTGACATAGTTGAAATGCTGCAAAACCGGAAACATTCACTGCTATGAAAGATGCTGAATAGTGTCCAGGTTTAAAAGGAAGTACTTCGGTATTCCTGATGGAATTCATCCAAGCGTTTTATTCTGCAAGGTCATACCCTTGACGAATGTTTCGCTGATCATCCGATGTTTGGCAATTGCTCGATTCCTCATAGACGAGGTGACAATCGGAAACTCGGGAAAGAGTCGATATCATGAAAAGACTCCTTCTTAATTCTCATTAATACACCAGAATAGGCATATTGTAAATCATTTACTATCAATTTCTATCAAATAAAATTAATTTTTATTTATTTTTAACATTTTTTAGTAAATATCGTTATTTTTGATTTAAACACGGGTATTCCACTGTTTTATACATCAAAACACTAAAATACAATATCCATCAATTACCAATATTAAAATATAATTTATATTATTTACCTCATGGTAGTTGATTGTTTGTTGTCGATGACTGATATTATGACCTATGTTATCAAAACAAGATGAAGTCTTAACCTTACAAGAGTGTTCCCTCTACCTGAAAATTGCAGAGTCAACAATCTATGTTCTTGCACGAAAGAATAAAATCCCGTGTCAGAAAGTTGGAAGAAACTGGCGTTTTAGTAAAAATGCTTTGGATCGATGGTTGAGAGGTGAAGATTTTCTAAGTATCGTCCACCCCTATGTTCCAATAATCTAAATCAAAGTAGTATTGCTGGACATTTCCAAATCCATTAGAAGCTATCTCTCTGTTTCTTTGCCCTTTCAGACAGCCAACCTTGGTTGTCTGAGGGGTCATTTGTGCAAAGACCTGGAATTTGCAGAGTTCAGAACTTACCTGCATACAGGTAGCAACCGTCCAATGGAAACAATCCACTTCATGTTCACGAACAAATCCTCCCACATGTATCATTGAGCTCTGTAAGAAAATGCAATACTTGCACTTGCAGCTCTTCCCGTTGCATCGAACACGTCCAAAACCCGTAGGTCAACTGAAACATATACAAACCTCATAACCTGAAGCGGGCGAAGTCTCAACCCGAAATTCAGCATACCTCGAGATCCAGCATTCCCTCCACTCGGTGACGCACTATAGGAAGCGTTGCCGAAGTCTAAGAGAAAATCCACGTTTCCTTTGAAAACATCTGGAAGAAAAGCAGTCTGATACCCCATTCCAAAATCTATATCACTGGTGAGCTCTCCCTCAAAGGTATAACCAATCAGGAGGGTTGTCTTTGCAGGCCATTCAATGAAAAGGCTATCAAACGTTGATGCGAAATACACCTGCGCTGCTAGATTTGAAGTATTCGTGGCATTTAGCACCTGCCCGACAACTCCAAATGACAGAGAACTGTTCTGCCCTCGTGCAAATCGCCACTTGCCACCCATCAATACATCTGCCTCTTTGGCGATGTCCAATGCCAAGCTTATCTCCAAATTACTTGCGAATCCCATTTGAATGTAGGGAACATGTGCATACGAGCCGGAAAAAATTCCCGAATACCCCGTTGTAATTGTAGTTTTTTTCCCACTCCAAGCTGTTTCAGCGCTCGGAATGACAATATAACCGTTTGAACCGCTGATCGTTGCATTTCCCGCATCAGAGAGAGTTCCCGATGGAGTTTCAGAAGCGGATGCTAATGATAAAATCAGCAGAAATAAACCAAAGGCCAGTAAAGTTCTTTTTTTGACCATGTGTTGCCTCCTACGACCGAGACATACTTTGAAATGGATCAACTCCGTCCGCCAAGGAGCAAAAACAAACTCACGACAACAGCTGCTCCTCCGCCAATGAAGTACCAAAGGGTTTCTTTGGTAAGACCGATTCCAAGAAAAGTGCGAACGGAATCTCCTAAAGAACGAGTAGCGAAAATTCCACCAACGATAAGTGCAATTCCACCAAAAAATACGATGATGCCGATGACTCTCACAATACCCATGATAACTTCCTCCACAGTTTTGTATTCCGCTGACCCCTTCAGATCCTGACGGAAAGAACTACGTAGTGTATTCACACCAAAAGGACTGACTTTCATCAGATCCTCAGATTTGAAGCTTGCTGGGAATAGCTTCAGATTTTCTTGTTCCAGCATCTATATACTTAGAAGATAAATCCAAAAATTTATTTGGTCTGTACGCAACCGAACATAAGCAATAGTTCTTGAATAATTATTACAAAAAATAATTTTCTTAAGAAACGTTCAGCATCTTTGACAAATCCAAAAGAGCGCTCATCAGTACATAGATCTATTTGGAATACGCAGTTACTTCTCCAAACAAACAGGGCGTTCCATGCAAAATCAGCCAACCCAGAACAACAATGTATGTAACAGAAATGAATCTCATGAGTTTTCTTTGTATGCTCTCTTGCCCACAAAGGCAATTCTTTACTACTATACATTCAACAGGTAAAGGAGCGCGTATGAAGGTTCTGATCTTCGGTTTAGGGATGAATGGAGGTGGATATGCTGCCGCCACGTATTTCCTTGACCATGGTGATGAGGTTCGAATTACCGATTTAAAGGGAACCTGTGATCTTGGAACCGAAATGGATGCTCTCACTGAACGAGGAGCGACCTGTATCGCAGGTATCCATCGTCCGGAAGATTTCCAGTGGGCTGATATTGTCGTAAAGAATCCCGCCATTCCACCTGACCATCCCATGCTGTTTTTCGCTCGTATGGTGGTCAATGATTTTGCATGGCTCTTCTCTTCACCTTGGTGCGAGCAGACCAAAATCATCGCCATTACAGGTACAAAAGGAAAAACCACTACATCTGCTGCAGTTGCGCATGTCCTGAACCAACTGGGATATGAAGCACTGCAGTGTGGCAATATGGGAATCAGTGCATTCACTATATTACGTGACTGGGAAAAACGTCATGACGAAGGTCGAAAAGTGCCTGATTTCCTGGTTTGTGAGTTCTCTTCCTGGCTTATCAGGGATACGGTGATGGCATTGCATGATCAGCTTCCTCCGATGGAAATCTGTGCCCTTACCAATTTTTATCCAGACCACCTCAACTCCTATGAAAGCATTGAAAAATACCTGGAAGATAAAATGGATCTTTTTTCTCCTTCCACAAAAATGGCAGTGGTTCCAGATGTCATGATCAAAAAAATTCAAAAACAGACCAACCTGGATAAAAAACATGTGAGAGGAATCAACCGCTCATGTGCAAAAGAGTTGGATCAAATGCCCCATCTTAAAAGTGCATACGCAATACTGTTGGCACTTGGATTCAAGTATAAGCCTATATTGAAAGCCTTGGAGAGTTTTAGTGGAGTACCTCATCGTATTGAACAAGTAGGAAGCTTAGGGAACATTCTCTTTGTCAATGACAGTGCCGCAACGATTCCTGAGGCCGTCCATTTCTCATACGCCAAGTTCAGAACCATGGCAGTACACCTCATTTGCGGGGGAACAGATAAGAATCTCAGTGCAGATTCCATGCTTGATGTATTGAAGAATTCTTCGAGCATCTCATTATTGGATGGAAGTTTTACAAGAAATAAATTGCTTGTGCTGTTACAAGCACACAACATCCCCTTCCATGGGCCCTTCAGCACCATGGAAGAAGCACTGCAAAGCAGTTATTCGTTGGCAAGCATGAAAGCCGCAGAGTTGACAGAACTCCCTCAGGTTGTTCTATTGTCTCCAGGGAGTGCTTCCTTTGAACTCTTTAATAACGAATTTGACCGAGGAAACCAGTTCAAACGCTTGGTGATGAACCTTCTTGATTCCTAGCCTTTCTCATCATCCCGTATCTGATATTTTCAGAAATCGTATACATTTTCCAAATGAAAAAGTTCAGTACATAATCAGTAGTAGGTGTTCGATAATAGACCTGCCCTCCAAAAGAGCGCTTGAATAGATCGAGACCCGCTAAATGCTGCCCCCTACCCTTAGGACCGGGAATTCCAAATAAATCATAATATTTGCATCCATACTGGCAAGCCTGTTTTATGGCAAAATCCTGTAAAGAAGTCGAACAGGAAAAATTATCCAACCGCAAGGAGGCACCATACAGGTAGACGGCTTCCTGAGAGGTAAACAAAACAATGATTCCACCAACAATGCGTTTATCCTGTTTTGCCAGAAACAACCGACAGTTGACATCTCCATTGACTTTGCCATCAAGGGCAAGCAAGGCCTTGAGATACTTGCTGGACCTAGGAGCAAACCCATCTTTTTTTGCGGTCTCCAAGTAGATTTCATACCATCGTTTGTACTCAAGTATCTCACCGCTCCAGGCAACCACTTCGAAAAGCTGAAAACTTTTCCGCAAGGACCGTTTCGCTCGATCACGATACCCAAGGGAAACACCTTCATACCCCCATTTTAGATCAATACGTACCGTTCCATCTGGTTGAACGCTCTCTTTTGCTGTCCGAAACCGTCTAGATGACAGCCACATAACATTAGGGTCGTTGACCTCATCCCAAGGAAGGTCGTATCGAATTGCAAAAACCCCTTTCGGTAATAATTTTTTCAATTGCCGTGAGAGTTGCTTCATGAAATCTGAAACATTGGAGGTAGGAGAATGGAACACATCGGGACCGAACGGAACATACGCAAGGTAGCAGAAAGGAAACAATTGTTTCACAAGAACCAATAGAGAAGAATCCCACGCTTCTTCATGCAAAGAAAAAGCGTAAGGTTTCCATCCTATACCATGTTTCACTGCTGCCCAAAAACTACTCTGGAAAGGAGAGCCGGGGCATGTAAGTTTTTTATAATCTATGCTCTCAATTGTCATATTGTCCTATATCCTACCATACAACTATTAAAATAGGGGCCTGAACGGCCCCTAACTTTCGATTATTTTATTTTTAACCAACGGGACCATTAAGATATTTTTTTGAAGTCAAGTATGTACCCTGCGAACCAACAGCCTTTCCGTCTATCTTGACCACACCATCTTCACAAACAATGGGCATGGAGAAGAAATGGTCTGCCTTCACAAAGGAGAGTGCTTCAGTAGGAGGATCAAACCCTTCCGGTTCAAGGATGGTGCCAGTCTCAAATTGAGGCGCAAACAACACTTCACACGTTGAGTGTTCTTCAGCTTCAGGATCACTTGCAGCCAAAAGCATACCGTAACTCTTCACACCACGGAAATTTGCAGGTTTCAAGTTACTTACCAAAACAATATTCTGCCCTTGAAGTTCCTCAATCGTGTAATAGGGAACAATCGAACTGACAATCGTTCGGCTCTCTTCTTCCTTGCAATCAAGGGTTAGGATATAGAGCTTGTCACCTGAAGGGTGTTTTTCTACATGAGTTATCGTTGCAACCTTAAGGATTACCCTTCGGCTGAATTGTTCTGCAAGTGTTTGCTGTACTTCATTCTGTTCCATTTTCTTCTCCGGTTGTATCTTTTTCTCTTCTTTGTCGGAAGTTTTGTTCTTTTCTTTTTCTGCACGTTCTTCTTGAGAACCTGCAAAGCGGTTTCTTAATTCAGAAATCCTGGCATCCTCAAGCTTGTTGAAAAGCAATTCAACTTCACCAATCTCAGTGATTCCCGTATAGTTGCCCAAATCAGTCCATTTGGTTTGCTGACTTCCCATGAAGGAGAGCATCTTTGCACTGGTAGAAGGCATAAAGGGTTCAACCATGACAGCCAAATCACGAATGAGATAGACCAAGGTCTTCAATAAGGAAGCAGCTTTTACAGGATTTTCCGTGCGCATCTTCCAAGGTTCACCATCTTGGAACGCTTTGTTTCCAATGGATGAAAGAGCAAGAATCTGTCTCAATCCATCACGTTCCTCAGCGCGTTCCATCAACGCATCGATTTCCTGTTCCTTGTTCACAATCAGTGAATACAAATCTGCATCGATTTCACCTTCCGGCAACTTACCGTCATAAAATTTTTTTATGAATGTCAGTGTTCGGTTTACCAGATTGGAAAGGTTTCCGATAAGTTCCTTGTTGACCTTCTCCTGGAAATCAGCCCAAGTAAAGGTGACATCGCTCTTTTCAGGACGATTGTAGAACATGTAAAAACGCCATACATCTGCAGGAATCAAAGTATCCTGTACATCATTTCCGAAAATTCCAATCCCTAGGCTCTTACTGAACTTCCCACCTTCATAATTGAGGTACTCTGTGCTGCTCATATGATGGAGCATCGTCCAGTTCTCACCAGTTGCAAGCTGACAAGAAGGGAATATCACCGTATGGAAGGGGATATTGTCTTTTCCAATAAACTGGAACAATTCAGTATCCTCAGGCTCATGCCACCAACGTTTCCAATCATCTGTTGCATTGGCACTGATGGATACATAGCCGATTGGAGCATCAAACCAAACATAAAAAACCTTATTCTCGTACCCTTCTTTCGGAACAGGAATCCCCCATTTCAGATCACGGGTAATACACCGTTCCTTCAGTCCATCACGAATCCAGGATTTAGTGACTTGAATTGCATTATTCGCCCAAAATCCATGCACACTCGCCTCTTCCATCCACTTTTCCAACATGGGAAGAGCTTTGGGGAGATCAATATAAAGATGTCGGGTTTTCTTAGGCACTGGTTTTGTGCCACATACACCACATTTTGGATCGATAAGTTCGGTGGGATCCAAAAGGGTCTGGCAAGTATCACATTGATCGCCGCGAGCACCTACAGAACCACAATGAGGACAAGTACCTTCAACAAACCGATCCGCTAGGAATCGTTCACATGAAGGACAATAGAGTTGTTCAAGCTCATGTTCACTAATGAACCCTGCTTCATCTACCTTTTTGAAAATCTCCTGAACGATCTCAGTTTGCTTAGGAGTGCTGGTTCTACCAAAATAATCAAAAGCAATGTTGAACCACTGATAAATATCCCGATGGATGGCATGATAATGATCACAAAGCTCCCGGGGAGTCACCCCTTCCTTGAGCGCTCTGGTCTCAGTTGCCGTACCATATTCATCGGTTCCACAGACATAGAGGGTTTCATACCCTTTGGAACGGCAGAAACGTGCGAATACATCAGCAGAGAGGACTTGGGTGAGATTTCCAAGATGTGGAATATTGTTTACATAAGGCAAGGCGGAGGTAACTAGTCTCTTTTTCATAGGGGACATAATAGACCTCGAATCGCTTTATTTCAATGGCAAACCAAGCAATCTATATCATATTGTAACCTTGACGATGACCAAATGTGTAAGTACATTGAAGGTGTGTCCAAGTGGGCACATCAAGGAGATATCATGGATACCATGCAGCAGCCACCGAGGCCTGCACGAAAAACGAACAATATCAGCCCAAAGCTGGTAATTTGGATTATCGTTGCCATCGTGTTGGTCATGCTGGTTCTCAGCAGCTTTTTTGTTGTAGACCAAACAGAACAAGCGGTTGTATTACGGTTAGGAAAATATAACCGAACCGTAGGACCAGGCCTTCAAACAAAAATTCCTCTAGGAATCGAAGCTAGTTACAATGTCCCAACCCAAGTTGTTCAAACAATGACTTTCGGATATCGACCAAGCGCATCAAGCAATTCGCTTTTCGCTGGCTCCGACTATCAAAACGAATCGGTGATGCTTACAGGAGACCTGAATATCATCGATGTCGAATGGATTGTCCAGTATAAAATCGAAGACCCTGTAAAGTGGATGTTCAAGGTTGAATCCAGGGAAACCACACTGAGAGATATCAGCCAGAGCGTCATGAACAAACTGGTTGGAGATCTTCCCATTCTTTCGGTCATGACCAGTGAGCGAACGAGAATCGAAGTCGAAGCCCAGGAACAGATGCAGAAGGTATTCGACAATTACGAACTGGGAGTCAGGATTGTAACGGTCAAACTCCAGAACATCGTTCCTCCTGTAGGTGAAGTTCAGGATGCCTTTGAAGATGTCAACAAGGCCATCCAGGATATGAACCGCTTGATCAACGAAGGAAAACAGAATTACAACAAGGTCATCCCTTCTGCACGTGGTGAAGCAAACAAGGTCATTCAAATTGCCCAAGGGTATGCAGCTGAGCGTGTAAACCAAGCAAGTGGTGACGTTGCCCGTTTCAATAGCGTTCGTGAAGTTTATGAAGAGAGCAAGGACATAACCCGTACTAGGCTCTATATCGAGGCAATGGAAGCGATAATCCAACCCATTGAAGGTGGATCAGTCACCTTGGTGGATAAGAACTTGTCAAACTTCCTGCCTGTACAGATGCTGGGGGGTAGCGTATTATGAAGACGAATACAAACAAGAAACTTATCACTACTTTAGTCATCGTCGCAATATTTCTGATTATTTTCGTACTCCTTGGCCCTTTCTACATTCTGTATGAAGGTCAACAGTCGGTGGTAACCAGATTTGGTAAGATTGTAAATACAGAACAGGATTCGGGACTCAAGTTCAAGATGCCTTTGGTGGACAATGTTGTGATTTATCCTAAGAAGATCATATCTTGGGATGGAGCTGCACAACGCATACCGACCAAAGAGAACCAGTTCATCTGGGTTGATACCACTGCTCGATGGAAAATTGCTGATCCTGCTAAGTATTATGAAACAGTCAACACCGTCAACAATGGTCTCTTGAGACTCAATGATGTTCTTGACTCTTCAATCAGAACGATCATCAGTGAAAACTATCTCAATGAAGCGGTGAGAAACACCAACCAGATCAACGACATCAAGGTTGAGGAACAGGTGCAGACACTCGACAACGCGGAAGATGCCGAGACCTTGAGAAACCTCACGGTTACTCAAAGCAGGCAGGAAAACATCACCATCGGACGTGATGGTCTGAGTCAATTGATGTTCGACCAAGCCAAGCAATTCACCGATGCTTTCGGGATTGAATTGATCGATATCATCGTCAGACAAATCCGTTATAGTGATGATTTGACCGAGAGCGTGTACCAGAGGATGATCAAGGAAAGAAACCAGATCGCCGAAGCCTATCGTTCCTATGGTCGAGGACAACTTGCACAGTGGCAGGGAAAAACCGAAAACGAAGAGAAGGTCATACTCTCTGAAGCATATGCCAAGAGTGAAACCATCAAAGGTATTGCAGATGCTGAAGCTGCAAACATCTATGCTCTGTCGTACGAGGTGGACCCTGAGTTCTTTGAACTCTGGAGAACCTTGGAATCCTACAGGAAAACCATACCAAGCCTTGATAAGGTCTTGAGCACGGATATGCAGTATTTCAATCTACTCTACGGTAACAATGAACAAGAATAAATCGTAATGTAGCAGTACATTGAGAGGAAGGAGATGCAAACAAGCAACTCCTTCCTTTTTTTATAGGTACTTGATACAATGTCTTCATGAGAAAAGAGAACCTGATAGCCTTCGACTTTGACGGCACACTCTACCCCATCAAGTTCCATGACAGCGAGCAACTCCTCATCTTGGCCTCAGTACACGATAAAGGGTGCTTGAAACGCATGATTGCAAAACGTGTGGTTCAAAAGGACATGCAAGGGAAAATGATTCATGGGGAATTCAACCGCCGCTTTTCTCAATACATGAAATACGTCACCCCGAATATGATACAAGAAGTTGCAACTGCCGTAGCCAAGAAGGTTGCTCCTAGCCAATTCGATCCTTTAAGGACATTAAGCGATTATGCTGATTTGGCGATCATCAGTTGTGGTACTGAAAATCTGATCCATGCTTTTCTCGAGCAACTGAACCTTTCAAACCTATTCATCTTCATCCAAGGAAAAGAGCTTTTGTTTGAAACAAAGGTTGCTCCCTCCATCCACATGCATGTAGAAAGCCCACTGAAGAAACAGACCATCCTTGCAGAACTGAAAAAAGACTACACCCGTTGTATAGCCTTAGGCGATGGACCTACTGACCTTTTCATGCTCAGTGAAGCAGATCTGGGCCTCATCATTGATTGGACAGGGAAAAGCTCGCACTATCCATACAAGCAATTCCCCGATCTAGCTTCAGCGTGTCAACACTGTCTTTCTTATCTACAAAGTGCTCCTGAGGCTTTTGCGATACATACCTTGACAGACCAATAGGAACCACCCAGGCCCAGCAATAGCGTCAGAGCGAAAGCGATATACCCCGGCAACCCCAAAAGAACCGGTCCCAGCAAAACCACAGCAAACATCACAATGGTCACCAACGATATCAACAACCCCAACAAACCGTTCAAATTGCTCTTCATCGCTTGTTGAGGAAGGGTCCAATCAAGAACAGGATGGCTGTAATCAACCGCCAAAGAAAGCGCTGCACATGTGATGATGATGAAAAACGACAAGCAAGCCATCCATAAAAGGTTGACGAGCTCAACATCAAAATAGAGTAAAGCAAGGGTAAGGTAGATGATGTTGGGAATGTAGACCAACACGATATGCAAGCTCAACTTCGCTCTGACTAAATCCTTTGCACTAAGAGGAAGCGCTTTATCAAGGACAAACAAAGACCCCTGCCTGCTAACGCTGGTAGAAGAGAGCATGCTCATGTTGGAAAATAAAGCCATGGCAAAAAAGATCCCGTACATGAAATAAGGAGAAGATGCAACAAGCTCCACTACTCCCTCAAGTTCTCCAAGGACTCCAGTGACGGCATATACCCCAATGAGAATAAGAGGTACCAGCAACTCACCAACCAACTCAAAAACAAACACAGAGTGACTTTTAACGCATTCAATTTCCCGCATCATGAGTGATTGATTTTTAGTCCTTACCTGCACCCCACCCTTTTTAAAGGCGTGAAGGCGGCTGTTCTTACTTGATAGTACCAAAGAGAACGAATGCTGATAGCCTTTGGAGATAAACATGAACACCAAAAAAGATACCAAAAGTGATGCAAACAGATTCAACACCAAGGATGTCGTACTATACAGAGTGCTGCTCTGGAAGGAGAAAAATGCAAACTGAGCGATTAAATCCTCCAACAAGGGAGCTAGCGTCATCATCATCGCTTGGTAATCTACATCCACTAAGGAATTTTCACCAACATTTCTTGTAAAGGAAGCCATCATAAGCAGAAAGAATCCCAACAAGCAAACAGT
>Ga0172378_10002046_pt1 | contig 18805 bp, 17 predicted proteins | sample GrowelOW332metaG_FD_119755 | JGI IMG/M metagenome (GOLD analysis project Ga0172378, IMG submission 119755) | Groundwater microbial communities from an aquifer near a municipal landfill in Southern Ontario, Canada - Pumphouse #3_1 metaG | ecosystem: Environmental > Aquatic > Deep subsurface >... | reverse complement strand
CTGCGAGATTCCGGCAGTTTCGGAACCAATATTTCCCAAGGAGTATGTGACATGTTATCAATTTGTTTCGTGACATATAATTAGATGACTGATGCCTTTTTTTATCATTTCTTGCTTTTTCGGTTGACATTATTCTGTTTCTCTATTACTCTTGTTGAGCAATTCGACGCAGGGTAGAGCAGTTGGCAGCTCGTCGGGCTCATAACCCGGAGGTCGCAGGTTCGAGTCCTGTCCCTGCTAAATACTGGCATGATGAATGGATCATCGACAGCACAAAGGTGTTTCGGTGAGACGGCGGTTCCTTATCATCCAAGTTTTTTCGGCAACTCGTTGAGGTGGCATTGGCTACAAAGCGGGTTGCCATTTTTTTTATTCAGTGATGTGTCCTGGTTCAATATACAAATTCGGGAAACCTGACGGTTGGTCGTCGGAACGTATCGCCTTTACCCGGGTGGAGCTCCTGTCTACGTCCAAGGCTAGAGTATCACGGCCCCTTCTGACGGGAGAAAAGCACGTCCGCCTCCGCGTATGCCGGGGGGATTGTTCGATGAATTTCACATTGCGTGATTTTCAGACCGGCGGCTTCAACCGAATAGCCGGCACGACGCTTTTCGTCCTGTAATCTCCCAAGAGACTTCGACGGGGGAACCGTTCATTTTTTGCACAGTCTGTCGTCCAATTTCTTTTTTCTTGCTCAGAATTCGATAATGAAATAGGGTATACTATCAGGTGAGACAAGTCTTGATGCAAGGGAGGACGTCGGTATGCGCTATGAAGATATGGAATACATGAACTATGAACATATCCTTCGGAGCATCGAATGCGATCTGGAAAATCCGTCCAGAGCTGATATCGCGAAACATCTCGGCCTGAGCAGGACAACTGTCTCGACGATCACCAATACGCTGATTTCCTGGGGCGTGGTATCGGAAGGCAAGGGCTTGAGCGTTTCCCGAGGCCGTCCCGGCAATCCGTTGGCGATCAACAATCGGGTCTGGAAAGTTCTCGGGGCTTCGTTCTATTCCTCATCATGGATGTTCGTCCTGTGCGATCTGAGGGGGAAAATCCTCGATACCCATAAGCTTGAGGTCGGTCATCCGACTCCATCCGCCCTTGTCGCGTCGTTGATCGAAGGCTTGCAGTACATGAAGGGGCTGTATGGCGACCATCTGCTTCCCGCGGTCGGCATCGGAGTGCCTGGTGTCGTCGATACGAAGAACGGAGACATCCTGTTCGCCCACGACCTTTCTTGGAAGAACCCGTTTCCCGTCCGGTCCATCGTGGAGCGGGAAGTCGGAACGAAGGTGTTCATGAAGAACCGGTACTGTCTGGCTGGAATCGCCGAATGCAGATACGCCAACCCTACGAAAGAACGGAACATGATCTACATCGGCCTCGGATCAGGGATATCCTGTGCGATTTTCGTCGATGGGAAGCTGGTCGAAGGCGATGGTTTCTCCGCAGGAAGGATCTCGCATATTCAGGTCGATCCAGACGGAAAGCAATGCAATTGCGGCAAGAAAGGCTGTCTGCTGACCGTTGCCAACGAATGGGCTCTGGTGGACATGGTCTTGGCCGGACGAACGGCCGGCCAAGTTTCCGGAGCTTTGGCATCGATGTCCGAAGGGAACATAGACGGGGAATCCGTCGGCGCGGCGGCGGATGCAGGCGACACGTTCGCATGTCATTGCATCGACACCCTTGCAAAACCGTTGGGGAAAGTCATAGCGATGCTCGTCGATGTCCTCAATCCCGGAAAGATCGTGATTGGCGGACCTGTCGGATATTCCTGCGAATATCTCGTCAGGAAGATCGAACGGGACTTGAAACGGTATCCGGAATATCCCCCTGTCGCGAACCTTCGCGTGGAGCGCGGGAGGTTGCGCGAGCCAGGGTCCGCTTTGGGTGCCGCGAGCTTGGTCATCGAACACAAGCTGGAACTGTTGTACCCGCTGTTCAGCTCCAGACTCCAGGACTTCTAGCCTCATTCCTCCATTCCAAGAAAAGCGATGTCACGTTCAGCAACATATGGTAGTGTTCTTCCGATGTCATTGTTTTGTACAATGGAATTGGAGGTTCTGATGGAAAGAAAAATCGGATTCGGCATCATCGGTCTCGGCACCGTCGCCGCCACGCACGCCGCAGCGCTTGCCGCTGGAAGGAACTGCTATCTCGCCGGAGCATATTCATCGACCGAAGGAAAGGCGGAGATGTTCTGCAGGACGCATGGTGGTACCCCGTATACCGATTTGCGGGCGTTCTTCGCCGATCCCGCGATCGAGGCGGTCTGCATCACGACGCCGTCTGGCAACCATATGGATCCTGCGCTTGCCTCGATCGGGGCGGGAAAGCATGTCCTCATTGAAAAGCCACTGGAGATAACCGTGGAGCGTTGCGATCGAATCATCGCAGCCGCAGGAAAGGCGGGCGTGAAACTGTCCGGGGTGTTCCAGTCGCGGTTCTATGATGCTCCCAGACTGGTCAAGGATGCGCTGGATTCGGGACGTTTCGGCAGGATCATGCTGGCGGACGCACAGTTCAAATATTTCCGAAGTCAGGAATACTACGATTCAGGAGTCTGGAGAGGGACCGTGGAGTTGGATGGCGGCGGCGTGCTGATCAATCAAGGCATCCATGCGGTCGATCTGCTGCGATGGTTCATGGGCGGGGTAGCGCGCGTCGGTGCTTTTACCTCTACGCTGGCGCATCAGCGGATCGACGTGGAGGATGCCGGTGTCGCCGCCCTGCGTTTCGACAATGGGGCGCTGGGGATCATCGAGGGGACTACCGGAGCTTTCCCCGGCGCATACAAACGTATCGAAATCTGCGGAACCGACGGGAGCGTCGTGCTCGAGGAGGAATCCATCAAGCTCTGGACCTTCCGCCAGGAGACGGGGGAGGATGCGCTGATCCGAAGCCGGTTCGCCGATGTCAACGCCTCTGTCGGCGGCGTGGCCGATCCGAGGGTCTCGAATACGGTCGGCCATGAGCGGCAGATCGAGGATTTCGCCGATGCGATCCTATACGACCGTGAGCCGGCTGTGACCGGTGAAGATGCCCGGACTTCCGTCGCGCTGGTGCTCGCCATGTATGAAAGCGCAAAAACGGATGCCTTCGTGACGCTTCGGTAGCGGAAACTTCCCTAGGATGCCTATGGCGGCAGCCGGTATCCGCAGAAAAGCGCCGTGTCCTTCCTCCGATGTGCCGGCCGTAGCCGCCGAGGCATCTTCAGTCTCTCGTCCCGGGTGAAATGGCTTCCCTTGCAGTGTTCATGCAGTGTAAGCTGTCTGCGTCCCATGGCTCCTCCGTGTTCTTCCTGATTTGTGGTTATTTCAAGATTAGCACGGTCCCCATGGGACTTCTTCGTTTTTACTCCTCTTCTATTTTTATGTGGACAATTAATGTTACCGCTCGCGGTTGCTGGCATGGCATGAAGAATTGCCTTGACAGCGCGCCGATTATGGAGTGTATAATGGACTTGGTTTGCGTTAACGTTAACGCATCGAGTGTCGGATGATTCCTCGGATCGTTTCGGACGAGTGGTCGAAACAGAGGTTCCGAAGGAACAGAGAAGAGAATATGACGGGGGTGTTTCCATGGGTAGGAAATTTTATTTTGTGGCAGGTTCCCAGGATCTGTACGGCGATCGCTGTCTCGCGGATGTCGCGGAACACGCGAAGACCGTGGTCGCGGAATTGAATCGGTCCGGACGGTTGCCGTTCGAAGTCGAATGGCATCCGAATCTGCTCACTACGGCCGGCATCATGGCTTTTTTCGATGCGGCGAATGCGGATGACGAATGCATGGGGACTATTCTCTGGATGCATACGTTCTCTCCTGCGAAGAACTGGATCTTTGGTCTGCAGCACAACCGCAAGCCGATCCTGCATCTCCATACGCAGTTCAACGAAGCGATTCCATTCGCAACCATCGACATGGACTTCATGAACGAGAACCAGTCGGCCCACGGGGACCGCGAGTTCGGCCATATCATGACAAGGATGAATATCCCCCGTACCGTGGTCGTCGGCCATTGGAAGGATCCTGAAGTGCAGGGTAAGATCGCGTCATGGATGCGCGTGGCCATCGGTATCGTGGAATCGCGGAAGATCCGTGTCTGCCGAATCGCCGACAACATGCGTTCCGTCGCTGTCACAGAGGGGGACAAGGTGGAGGCGCAGATCAAGTTCGGGTGGGAAGTGGACGCATGGCCGGTGGATGCGGCGTTCGAATATGTCCGCGCCGTGTCGCAAGGAGACGTGAAGGCTCTGACAGACGAATACTACGCCACGTACAGGATTCTGCTCGAAGGCAGGGATCCCGAAGAGTTCCGTCGTCATGTCGAGGTCCAGGCGGCGATCGAGCTCGGATTGGAGCGCTTTCTCATGGACAGGAACTACCATGCCATCGTCACTCACTTCGGGGATCTCGGGGGGCTGAAGCAGCTGCCGGGGCTGGCGATCCAGCGGCTGATGGCAAAAGGATACGGCTTCGGCGCCGAAGGGGACTGGAAGACCGCCGCGATGGTTCGCTTGATGAAGGTCATGACCGACAACAGCAACACGTCGTTCTTCGAAGACTATACGTATCATCTGGTCCCCGGCGAGGAGGGGATTCTGCAGGCCCACATGCTCGAGGTCTGTCCCTCTGTCGCAGAGGGGGACGTTTCTATCAAAGTCCGTCCGCTGTCGATGGGCGAACGCGAGGATCCTGCGCGGCTTGTCTTTACCGCGAAAAGCGGCCATGCCGTCGCCACCTCGTTGATCGATCTGGGGCCGCGATTCCGTTTGATCATCAACGATGTCGTCTGCAAGCAGGTCAAGGAACCGATGCCCAAACTTCCGGTCGCCACTGCGTTCTGGACGCCGGAACCGGATCTGAAGATAGGTGCGGAGGCCTGGATACTCGCCGGAGGCGCACACCACACGTCGTTCAGCTATGATCTGACGGCGGATCAGATGGAGGCGTGGGGAGATGCGATGGGAATCGAGGTCGTCCGTATTGACAAAGACACGACGATCCGTAATCTGAAACATGAGATGCGTTGGAACGCAGCTTCCTATAGGTGAGGAGATGGACAGAAGAAAACACTATGTCGCGGGAGCCGACTTCGGCTCCGATAGCGTTCGGGTCGTGGTCATGGATGCCGCCGATGGAACTCAGCTGGGTTCCTCGGTCAGCTACTATCCGCGTTGGAAGCGGGGGCTGTACTGCGACAGCACGAAGAACCAGTTCCGCCAGCATCCGAAGGACTATACGGAGAGCCTCGCCGAGGCGATGGTCGGCGCCCTGTCTCAGGCGAAGGAATCGGATCCTGAAGCGGGAAGGAAGCTGGTCGCGTTCAGCATCGACACCACGGGGTCTACTCCTGCGCTGACCGATGCCTCCGGCCATGTGCTGGCCGAGCGGCCCGAGTTCTCAGACGATCCCGACGCAATGTTCATCCTGTGGAAGGACCACACCGCGGTTAAGGAGGCCGACCGGATCAACGAGCTTTCCCGGACGTGGGGCGGGGTGGACTATACCAAGTATTCTGGCGGGGTCTATTCCGCCGAATGGTTCTGGTCCAAGCTGCTGCACGTCTTGCAACAGAACGAAGCGGTCAGGGACGCCGCGGTATCCGCGGTGGAGCATTGCGACTGGATAGTGGGGATTCTTACCGGGACGTTGGCGCTGGATGCGATCAAACGTTCCCGGTGCGCGGCGGGACATAAATGTCTGTGGCACGCGCAGTGGAACGGCTATCCATCGTCCGAGTTCCTCGATTTGCTGGATCCGAAGCTGTCGGCGATCAAAGATACGCTGGGGACGAAGACCTATACGACCGATGTGGTCGCCGGTTCGATGACAGATGAATGGAAGCGAACGTTCGGCATAGAATCCGACGTGTTGGTGACGGTCGGCGCCTACGACGCCCATATCGGCGCGGTCGGCGGCGATGTCGGGGAAGGAGTCATGGTCAAGTCGATCGGCACTTCGACCTGCGACGTCATCATTTCCGACGAGACGAAGGAACCTGTGCCGGGCATCTGCGGGCAGGTCGATGGCTCGGTGGTTCCCGGCTATACCGGCTACGAGGCGGGACAAAGTTCCTATGGGGATCTGTACGCATGGTTCCGCCGGATCATCATGTGGCCGTTGGAGCAGGAGCCTGATCTTGACAAGGAGTGGCTGGAGAAGTTCGAGAAGTCCGTGCTGCGAAAGCTGGAGGAGGCCGCCGAATCGATTCCGACGACGGTCGATTCCCCTGTAGCGCTGGACTGGATCAACGGTCGGCGCACTCCGATCGCCAACCAGAACCTGACATGCGCCATTTCCGGCCTTCGCCTCGGCACATCGGCGCCGCAGCTCATGAAGACGCTCCTCGAGGCCACTGCGTTCGGAGCCCGCGCCATTATAGAATGTTTCGTCGACGGCGGGGTAGGCATCGACAAGATCATCGCCATCGGAGGTGTCGCCCGCAAGAGTCGGCTCGGCATGCAGATCCTCGCCGACGTGACCGGCCGTGAGATATCCGTTACGGCGGGAGATCAGAGTCCGGCTATCGGCGCCGCGATCTTCGCAGCCACCGCGGCTGGCCTGTACCCGGACATATTCGCCGCTCAGAAAGCGCTCTCGGCCGGGATCGAACGGATCCATACCCCCGATTCGCAGCGCAAGGCGGTCTACGACGTCCTCTACCAGAAATACCTGAGACTGGGCGCGTTCGTGGAGAAGGAGACGGATTCCGATGCTTGAAACATTGAAGGAGGCGGTCTGGAGGGCGAACCTCCAGTTGCCTGCGCATCATCTGGTCACGTTCACCTGGGGCAATGTCTCGGGAATCGATCGGAAAGCCGGATTGTTCGTCATCAAGCCGAGCGGCGTGGAATACGACAGGCTTACGGCCGATGATATGGTCGTCGTCGATCTTGACGGCAATACGGTGGAGGGAAGGCTGAACCCTTCTTCGGATACACCGACCCATATGGCGCTGTACCGGGCGTTTCCCGCTATCGGTGGGATCGTGCACACCCATTCCCCGTGGGCGACCAGCTGGGCGCAGGCCGGCAGGAGCATTCCGTGCTATGGCACGACCCACGCCGACTACTTCTATGGGGATATCCCCTGCACGAGACGTCTGACGGACGACGAGATCGCCCGGGGGTACGAGCTGAACACCGGTATGGTGATCATAGATACGTTCCGTGGTCGGGATGCGTCGGCTGTTCCCGGCGTACTATGCGCCAACCATGGCCCGTTCTCTTGGGGGAAGGACTGCGCTGAAGCCGTCCATAATGCCGTGGTACTAGAGGAATGTGCGAAAATGGCATACCATACCGAGCAGTTGATGACGTGCGACATGCGCGCTCCCCAGGTGTTGATGGACAAGCATTATTTCCGCAAGCACGGAAAGGACGCGTATTACGGGCAACGATAGCCGAAACCGATGAACTGGTCTCGTTTTCATCGTTGCGCAGGTAGGTTGTCCGAGGAGTGATGCTTGTGAAGATTTCTGAAATCGCCGAACGGGCGGGCGTGTCCATCGGGACTGTGGATCGGGTACTGCACAACAGAGGGCGGGTTTCCCAGGAGAACATCGACAGAATCATGGCGATCGTCCGTGAATCGGGCTACGAGCCGAACCACTATGCCAGAAGCCTGCGGCAGAATCGGGAATATGTCATCGGCGTAATGATTCCCGCACTGGGGACCGAATATGGCTACTGGACGCAGGTGTCCGAGGGGATCGAACGGGCGGGCGGAGAATTGCGTACGATGCAGATCCGCTTCGTTTTTTCGTTCTTCGATCGGTATGATCCTGCTTCCGTGTCGCTCTCTGCCCGATCGTTGGCGGATCAGCATGCGGATGCGTTGATCGTCGCTCCGTTGCTGGGCGATGAAATGCGAAGCGCTATTGCCTCGATGTCCGGTATTCCCTATGCGTTCGTAGACTCATCCTTGCCCGACATGAAGCCTGTCGTAGATTTTTCCCAGAATCCGATTGCGGCCGGAGCGGTCGCCGCACGGCTGATGCATCTACTACGCCCTTCAGCCCGGTCAGTCATGACGATCCAGCCTCACAAGAAGGCGTTCAACGGAGAGATGCGCGCTCAGGGGTTCATAGAATGGATGCGCGCCAATGCCGATGATGTGGATGTCCGTCAGATGCATCTCGATATCCGTGAGCATCTGCGCGCCAGCTTGGAGGATCTTTTTTCCCGCGAAGGCATTCCCGACGGGGTGTTCGTGGTCAACGATGCCTCCCATATCATAGCAGGCGAGCTAGTGGCTCTTGGTTTGAAGGAGCGCATCGCAGTGATCGGCTTCGATATGGTCGACGACAACCGCAAGGCGCTTGTTGACGGACATGTGGATGCGATCATTTCCCAGCGACCTTCCGACCAGGCGTATGAAGCCGCCATGACGCTGTATCGGCTGCTCGTCCTCGGACAGAGGCCCGATGCCGTGATGGGACATACTCCGATCGATATTTTCATCAAGGAAAATTCAATGGAGTAAGGCTTTTGCAAGGTTATGGATATGTTCCGATGGACTGTTCGAACGAACGGGCGTTTCAGAATTGATCCTATTGTGTCGAAAAATCCAGTCATGTGTGTCGATATGACACAATAATGCTTTCGTTTTTCCGTCTCTTGGGCATAACGACCCGATCAGATGTCTTTTCGTTCAGTTTTTTTTCTCCTTGCTCCGTTTTCTCTTGTCTCCTGTTCTTTGAGATTCGGAGTAATTCATTATATAACATAAAAATGTATTTTTTTGTCATTTAAAATATGAAAGTTGGCACGCTCTGTGCATATTAATTGGCGTAGGCCGAAGGGCCGAGCAATCGTAAGGTTGTGAATACTATTTGGAAACAAACATCTTGGAGGTGTCGATATGAAATACTTGGTAACGAGAAACGCGAACCCTGTGAGCATGGTCAATGAATTCGATTCACTGTTCAACAACTTCTGGAATGACTGGGGCATTCCTTCCAGCAAGATTCCTCCGGTAGACATTCATGAAACCGATGACGCATATGTGTTGGAGGCTGAATTGCCCGGCTACAATGAAAAGGATGTCAATGTCAGTGTCGAGAAGCATGTGCTGCGGATCAGCTCCGTGAAGGAAGCCTGCAAGGACGAGGACGAGAAGGAAGAGAAGCATTCGAAGGACAAGAACTATCTGGTACGCGAGCGTTGCTATCAGTCGTTCGAAAGAAGCTTTACGCTCCCCGAGGGCATCGATGAGGATCATATCACCGGTGAATTCAAGAACGGCGTTCTGGTCCTGAGCATGCCGAAGCTTCCGGTCGAGAAGCCGAAAAAGATCGACGTGAAGCTCAAGTAAGGTCGTCGCGCCTGATTTGAGAACCGAAGATAGCGGCGCAAGCCGCTATCGGAGGCTAGAGAATTACATACACCCACCCCACAGAACAAGAAAAGAGGAAGCCATGCATGTCCGGAAAAGACGCGGCTTCCTCTTTCTTTTCTTTTTTCCAGCGATACGGCGGGTTCCGCTTTCTTTCGGAAAGGGGAGTCTCAATCGAGGATGATGACGGCGAGCAGTTTCAGCGGTTCCGGCTTTTCGTTGCGGATCGCATGGCTTGCTCCTCCTCCGGTAATGACCAGATCTCCTTCTTCAACTTGTTTCTCGCCGTCGGCTTCCGTGACGATTCCTTCTCCCGAAAGTATCCAGTAGTATTCCGTTTCATCGCGGTGGTCGTGTTCTCCGATACCGCTTCCTTGTTCAATCGTCAGGACACTGAACAGCCTGCAATGGGCAGCCATGTCCTCCTTTCCCAGCAAGTCCTTGACGAGGACCGATCCCGGACCGCCTCGCATATGCTCCCTGACCGATTCCGGCATTTTCTCGGCATGTTTGACCATTGTGTTTCTCCTTGCGCATGTTTCAAGGACGATTGTACTGCCGTCCGATGTCTCTGGCAAGAGAAACGCCGCTCCGACGGGTGTCGCCAGGGTGATGCGATGACGCAGTGTATGGCCCCTGCATGGCGCATGGGAAGAAATTCATTGATTCATTGTTTTCTTTATTGTAGATTGAGTGGTACGCACGTAGCGCGGTGAATGTCTCGCGTCCTTTCCGGAGGGATCGTCCGATTTCGGTTTTCATTGCCGGTGGTATCTCGTATAATGGCCGGGAATCCAGAGTATGGTGCAAGCGGGAGCTGATGCATGCGTCTGTGTCCGCAAGAGAGGGGAAGACATGAATAAAATTCTGTATAAAGAGAAATTATCCTCGGAAGTGTTCAAGATCGTAGTGGAGGCGCCGCTGATCGCCCAGGCAAGAAAGCCCGGTCAGTTCGTCATTCTCCAGTACGGCGGGGACTTCGGAGAGCGGATTCCGCTGACCATAGCCGATGCGGATCCCGACAAGGGAACCATCACGCTGATTTTCCAGGCGGTGGGCGATTCCACCCATCGGCTCGCCTTGAAGGAAGTGGGGGACTCTGTGGACAACATCCTCGGTCCGCTCGGACATCCTACCGAGATCAAGAAGTACGGAAAGGTCGTCTGCGTGGGAGGGGGCATCGGCGTGGCGCCGTTGCATCCGATCGCCCAGGCGATGAAGGCCGCCGGCAACGAAGTGAAGATCATCATGGGAGCCAGGAACAAGAGCCTGCTGATCATGGAGAAAGAAATGTCCGCTATCGCCGATGAGCTGATCATCGTCACCGACGACGGGTCGTTCGGCCGGAAAGGCTTGGTGACGGAACCTCTGAAGGACCTGTGTGAAACATGGAAGCCCGACTGCGTCGTGGCGATCGGACCTCCGATCATGATGAAGTTCTGTGCGTTGACTACAAAACCCTATGGAATCCATACCATCGTGTCGCTCAACACGATCATGATCGATGGTACCGGCATGTGCGGAGGCTGTCGTGTCTCTGTAGGCGGTGAAACGAAGTTCGTATGCGTCGACGGACCTGAATTCGATGGACACCTGGTGGATTGGGACAACATGATGATGCGTTTGGGAACCTACAGGCCACAGGAGCAGGAGTCCCACCATCGCTGTCACATCGGATTGAACATACCGGAAGGGGAGGCTTGAGATGCATCGGAGTAAGGACGAACTGGATTCATTGGCTAGGAGCCAGCTTGCAGAACTGGAGGGGAAGTCCCTGTCCATGAAGGATCGCGGGCAGATTCCTGTGCAGGAGATGCCCACCCAGGAGCCCGAACAGAGGATCCACAATATGGATGAGGTTGCGACGGGCTATACGGAGAGCCAGGTGAAGGTCGAAGCCTTGCGCTGTCTGCAATGCAAGAACAAGCCCTGCGTGCAGGGCTGTCCGGTGGCGATCGACATCCCGGCTTTCATCGCCAAAGCCGCGCAGGGGGATTTCGCCGGTGCGACGGAAACCATCAAGCAAAGCAGTCTGCTTCCCGCCATCTGCGGGCGGGTCTGTCCGCAGGAGAGCCAGTGCCAGAAGTTCTGCACGGTCGGCAAGATGCATAAGGATGTCGATCAGGCCGTCGCGATCGGAAGGATCGAGCGGTTCGTCGCCGACTGGACGCGGGAGAACGGATGCGACAAGTTGCCCGAAATAGCTCCCCCGACGGGAAAGAAAGTCGCCGTCGTGGGATCCGGTCCCGCTTCGATATCAGCCGCCGCAGACCTACGGCGCGCGGGACACGAAGTGGTCATGTTCGAAGCTTTGCACAAGGCGGGAGGCGTGCTCGTCTATGGAATCCCCGAATTCCGGCTTCCCAAGGCGATCGTCCAGAAGGAACTGGACAATCTCACGGCGATGGGTGTGCATATCGAGCTCGACTTCTTGGTCGGCAGGACCCGGACCCTTTCCGATCTTATGACGAAGGACGGATTTTCCGCCGTGTTCGTCGGAAGCGGTGCCGGATTGCCTAAATTCATGAGCATCCCGGGAGAGAACTATATCGGTGTATTCAGTGCGAACGAGTATCTGACCCGCAGCAATCTGATGAAGGCCTATGACGTGGGCAAATCGCATACTCCACTGTTCGAATCCCATAAGGTGGCGGTTTTCGGAGGCGGAAACGTCGCGATGGATGCGGCTCGTACCGCGATCCGACTCGGGGCCGATGAGGTGACGATCGTCTACCGTCGAACCGAAGCGGAGATGCCGGCTCGGAAAGAGGAAGTTGCGCACGCCAAGGAAGAAGGGATCCGGTTCCTATTCCTTCATGCGCCGTTGAAGATTGAAGCCGATGACAAGGGCCGCGTGACCGGAGTGGAACTGATTGCCTGCGAACTCGGCGAGCCGGACGCTTCCGGACGAAGAAGTCCGGTGGAGATTCCCGGAACAGAGCGCGTCGAAGCGTTCGATACGGTGATCGTGGCCATCGGCAACGCGTCGAACCCCTTGATCAAGCAGACGACTCCCGGAATCGAGACCAACCGAAGGGGGAACTTCATCGTCGACGAGGAGACCTGCGAAACAAGTATTCCCGGCGTCTATGCCGGCGGCGATATCGTGCTGGGTGCCGCGACGGTCATTCTCGCCATGGGCCAGGGGCGCAAGGCCGCCAAGGCGATGAATCGATATCTCGCGACGCTCTGAAAAGCTCGTATTGCGACCGCAGGCTGCGCCTGGCCGTCTGCGGTCGTTTGCCTGCCTGAGTAGTAGCGATGACGTAGCGAACCAACCGGCCCCTTGCATAGGGTTGGTTCATTCAGTATAGTAGGATGGTGGAGAATTCAGTACGGTTTGGTTCGGTCATCTGCCAAGTGGATGCTTGTGAAAAGTTTCCGGCGATCGACGAGGTGATCGACCGATGCTCAGTCTTTCATGACCTGCCCGATATCGACCGGTTCAAAAGGGCCGTCCGGCGCCGAGAACATATCGAGACGACCGGTATCGGACACGGCGTAGCCATTGCGCATGGCAAGATTCTGCATCTCGACCATCTTCGGGTCGGCTTGGGGCTTTCCGTAGCGGGTGTCCAGTACGATGCCAAAGATGACCAGCCTGTCCATCTTCTGTTCGTGATCGCCAGTTCTCCGTCGCAGCAGTTCGAGTATATCAAGGCGCTGTCGACGATTCTTCGTTCCGTGCGTGACGACAATCTTCGCGACGAGTTGCTTTGCCTCGATTCCCAGGTGCTGACCGGTGCGTGTTCGCTGGACGGCAGCGACGGCTGTCTCCGTTTCCTACATATGATGGCTTCCCAGCATTTTGCATGGTTATGGAATCCCGATGATGCGCAGGGCAACATCCACCCTCTGCCGCGACATAGCTGACGTTTCGTCCTCGGTTCAGTCGGTGATGACGAAATCCACGTTCAGGTCGAACGGTTCCTGAGGGATATCCTCTACCAGCTGTATCCTGTAGCAGATGCCCACGGTAACCAGGGTCGAGCCCCAATCGCCGAGAAACCGATCATAGTATCCTCCTCCACGGCCTATTCTTGCCCCTGCCGCGGTAAAGCCGAGACCGGGTACGAGCATCAGCGGATGGAGAGTCTTGTCCGGCGTCGCGGTGACCATGGATATCTCGCCGACGGGATGACGCACTCCCAGCGCGCCGGATTCCATGTGCTCTCGCCAGTCGACGGAGATGGGGACGAATCGCATCTCTCTTCCGGTTCCGCATACGGGAACCGAAACCTGCTTTCCCAAGGCGATGCCGATATCGAGCAGCGGCGTAATATCGGGTTCGCTCGCAAGCGGGACGAATGCGAACAGCTGCCCTGCCTGTTTCCATTGGGGGAGTGCGAGGACCGTCTTGACGATGGATTCGTCATCTTTCATGGACGGATCCATCCGTTTCAATGCTTCTGTGAGGCGCTTGCGCATCCGTTTCTTATCAAGAACAAGCGCAGATGTGGCATCGATCGTATTCATGTGGAAAGTATACAACGGAGGACACTCATTGTCCAAATCCTACCAACCGATGAACGTCGGAATGCCGACGATGACGACCATGGCGAGGCATATGATGGCATCCCGCACGGAAAAGGCTACGGTTCTCCGCGGTGCGGAAGGATCGAATGCCCTGGCGTCAAGTGCGACGGACAGATCGTCCATCCGGTCGAGCAACAGCGTGAACAACGATGAAGTGTAGGAGACCAGGTATGATACGGGACGTCTCCATGTCCGCTGAAGTCGAGCATGCCGTGCCACCTTGACTTGCATGGCGACGTCGAAAATCAGCGGGATGATCGCGAGCGTCAGCTCGATGGTCGCCGCGATGCGATAGCCGTCCAGGAACGGGATGTAGTTCAGCACCCTTCCAAGCGATCTCGACAGGTCGTCGGGCGCAGTGGTGTCCGAAAGTACCATTCCGGCGAGGACGATGGCGAGAAATCTCAGCGAAGCCGCCGCAGTCTGCGCATAGTTTCCGGATGCAAGCCATTCCGTCACGGCGATGAAGATCGCCATGAACAGGAAGAACAGCGATTCTTTCAGATACGCTCCGAGCGGGAGGCGAAGCGCCAGGGCCGTCGCCGCAAGGATCACGCCCAGATACAGCGTCATTTCCAGTGATGCGCCGACCAACAGGAACGAGACGCACAATAGCGCGGCGAGTTTCGTCAAAGGATTCGCCTGATTGAGGAATGTCTGCCGGTCCCTGAAATGGAATGCTACCCCTTCAACCATGTCATGTCCTTGATCGGTATCGGATTTCCGTTCATCCGAGGAACCCTTACCTCATATTCTTCCAATTTCGGAAGGCTTTCTTGCGGACTCGACTCACAGACGATGCTTCCCCGGTCGATCAGGATCACCTTGTCGGCATGGGCGAGGACTTTTTCGATCTCATGCGAGACGACGATGATCGTGTGTCCGTCGGCGTGCAGATCGACAAGCGTCCGCAATACATGTGTGACTCCCGGATAATCGAGGTTCGCGAACGGTTCGTCCAGAATGATCAGCTTCGGTCTCATGACCAGAACGCCGGCGATGGCCAGTCTTCGTTTTTCGCCACCGGAAAGCGTCCGCGGGCGTTGATGCAGCAAGGATTCGAGTTTGAGCAGATTGGTGACCGCTTCGATGCGTTGTGAAAATTCTGGTTCGGGGATCCTCAGGTTCTCAAGGCCGAACGCGATGTCCCGCCGTACCGTCTGGCCTACGATCTGGCTGTCGGCGTCTTGGAAGACAAGGCCGACGGTCCCATTTCGTCCTGATGCGTTCTTCGAAAGGTCCTTTCCGTCGATGGTAATGGTTCCGGCTGTCGGCGAAAGGATTCCCTTGATGCATTTGAGCAGGAGGCTTTTTCCCGATCCGTTTCTTCCTGTGATTACGACGAAGCTTCCTGCCGTGATCGAGAAGGTGATGTCATGGAGGATTTCGCTTCCCTGCGGGAATCCGAAGAAAAGATGTTCCACAGAGAGAATCTGTGTCGTTTGCATGCATCGTCTCCGCTTTGTTCGCTTGTTTGTCGCTTACCCGTCCAGCCCCTTCCCTCAGGAACCGGCGGAAGCACCTTCAGACTTTAGCAGATGCCGCCTGTTTTCTCAATGTCCAGATGATGATACGAAAAAACTCCCCCCATCGCTGGAGAGAGTCTTCTGGTTGCCGCCTCCAGGAATCGAACCAGGGACACAAGGATTTTCAGTCCTTTGCTCTACCTACTGAGCTAAAGCGGCGCAACGGGTAACTATATACCCCAGAACTCTCGTACTTGTCAACAAGTAAACCGAATTTTGTCATTTGATACCATGAAGCCGCCCCGTCGCGACGTTGTGCTGCCGCAGAATGCCGATGTTCACGATGTTCCCGTCTCTTGTTCCGAGAGCACGCTCATGGTATGGTAGATTCCAGGAGGATCAGGATGCCGCGCGATATTGGCCGATATCATGAAGCGATGAACTATGAAGCGCTGATTCGCGCTTCCCGAGGAGGGGACCAGAGCGTCGGTCCGCTGTTCGATCGGCTGTCGACGCTTGTCGATGTCGCCGAGCCGTTGCCGGTGCATCTTTCCCAGTATGCGAAAGTGTCCGGCGTCGCGGATTATGAGATCAGCGATGCCTATTATCTTGTCAGGGCGTGCTTTGAGCGTATGAGCGAAAGCGATGTGATCCTCGGAAGGAATGATCCGCTTTGGCCGTCGCGGATCGATGGCTTTCCGTACATGCCCCGGTATCTGTATCTTCGCGGCGATCTTTCCCTGCTGGCGATGCCGTCAGTATCGGTCATCGGGACAAGGTCTCCATCGACGCAAGGCAAGCAGTATGCTGCGGAGACCGCCGCCGCATTGGGGAAGGCGGGCTATGCGGTCGCTTCCGGGCTTGCCCTGGGCATCGACGGTGTGGCTCATATTTCCGCCTTGAAGGAAGATCTGCCGACGATCGCCGTCATCGGAACCCCGCTGGATCATGTATATCCGCCGGTGCATGCTCCGTTGCAGCATCTTATCGAGCAGCATGGGTTGGTCGTCAGCCGTTTCTCGCCGGCCGCCGAGACGCAGAAATGGTTCTTTCTGCTTCGCAATCGGCTGATGAGCGCCATTTCGGTCGGTTCCGTGGTAGTTGAGGATCGCGATGGAGGGGGCGCCGTCCGGCAGGCGGGGTTTGCGTTGGAGCAGAAGAAGTATCTGTTTCTGTTTCAGCATGTGTTGGACAACAAGGCGTGGCTCTGGCCACGGCGGCTGGCGGACAAACCTCGTGTGTTCGTGGTAAAGAAGCCTGCCGATATCCCTAGGCAACTTGAGCGGGCGGACAAGTTGGTCGACCAGGTCAAGAATCTGCCGAAAGCTCCCGCTTCGGCCCGCAAGACTTCCGCTTCCGAACGGGAGCGGACTGCCGATGCAGTCCAACTCGATTTGTTCTCTTGATCGTTCTGTCTCCTCTGTTTCTCCCGGTCGATCCTGCGCCGATAGGCGCTCCATCTTCTTGACATGAAAGGGAGCGACGCTTACTATCGATAGCATTATGAATAAACTAACCGCGAACGAATTACGTCAGAAATACATCGATTTCTTCGTGTCCAAGGGGCATGTGCAGATCAGCGGTGCGTCGCTGATTCCCGAAAATGATCCGACAGTGCTGTTCACCACTGCAGGCATGCATCCGCTGGTCCCCTACATCCTCGGGGCGGAGCATCCTGCGGGCAAGCGTCTGGTCGATTATCAGAAGTGCATCCGTACCGGAGATATCGACGCTGTCGGCGATCCGCATCATCTCACGTTTTTCGAAATGCTCGGCAACTGGTCGCTTGGTGATTATTTCAAGAAGGAAGCGATCCACTTCAGTTTCGAATTCTTGACGAAAGTCCTCGGAATCGATGTCGAAAAGCTTTCCGTCACCGTGTTCGAGGGTGATGACGAGGTTCCCCGCGATACCGAGGCAGCCGATACGTGGAAAGGCCTGGGCATCTCCGAAGATCATATCTACTTCATGCCTCGCGAAGACAACTGGTGGGGGCCCGCAGGAGAGACCGGTCCGTGCGGTCCCGACAGCGAGATGTTCATCGATACGGGACGGCCGGCTTGCGGACCTGACTGCAAGCCGGGATGCAAGTGCGGCAAGTATTTCGAGATTTGGAACGATGTGTTCATGGGCTACAAGAAGAACGCTGATGGTTCCTATGTCCCGATGGAGCGCAAGTGTGTCGATACCGGTATGGGGATCGAGCGGACGATCGCCATCCTGCAAGGCAAGAAATCAGTCTATGAGACAGAGGTGTTCCAGCCGATCATCGAGGGCGTGAAGCGTCTGTCCGGCGTTACGTACGGAGAGGATGATGACAAGGACATGTCGATTCGCATCATTTCCGACCATGTGCGTACCAGCGTGTTCATTCTCGGCGATCAGAAGGGTGTCGCGCCGTCCAACGTTGGGCAGGGGTATATCCTCCGTCGGCTGATCCGCCGTGCAGTGCGTCATGGTCGTAAGCTCGGCATCGATGGCAAGTTCCTCGGTGAACTTGCCGTGATCGTTCTCGAGCTCTACGGGGCTCCGTATCCTGAGTTGATCGAACACAAGTCGTTCATTCTTGATGAGCTTGCCGCGGAGGAGGCGAAGTTCTCCGAGACGCTCCAGAAGGGGGAGCGCGAATTCGAGAAAATGTTGCCGAACCTGATGAAGGGGAGTTCCCGCGTGATCAACGGCAGAATCGCCTTCAAGCTTTACGATACCTATGGATTTCCTATCGAGCTGACTAAGGAGCTTGCGGCGGAGCACGGTTTCACTGTCGACGAGGCGGGCTTTGACGCTGCGTTCCAGAAGCATCAGGAGACCAGCCGGGCGGGGGCCGAGCAGCAGTTCAAAGGAGGTCTCGCCGACCACAGCGAACTGACCACGGCGTTGCATACCGCTACCCACATGCTCCACCAGGCGCTTCGCACTGTTTTGGGCGACCATGTCGGGCAGAAGGGGTCGAACATCACCACCGAGCGTCTTCGCTTCGATTTCACCCATCCCCAGCCGATGACTCCGGAGGAGATTCAGAGGGTCGAGGATATCGTCAATGAGCAGATCAAGCGCGATCTTCCTGTCACCTGCGAAACGATGTCGCTGGAAGAGGCGAAGAAGCGGGGTGCGATCGCTTTTTTTGACAGCAAGTATGGTGAGCAGGTCAAGGTCTACACGATCGGCGACTTCTCCAAGGAGGTCTGCGGGGGGCCTCACGTGACTCACACGGGAGATATGGGGCATTTCCATATTCTCAAGGAGCAGTCATCTTCCGCGGGTGTTCGCCGCATCAAGGCTGTGTTGGAAAAATGAGGGTGGCCCCAGGGTCATTGTAGGGGTCATTGCAGGGTCATTGTAGGTGGTCGCTTGGGTGGCTACTTGGGTGGCTACTTGGGTGGCTACTTGGGTGGCTACTTGGGTGGCCACTTGGTCGAGGCTACTTGGTCGAGGCTACTTGGTCGAGG
>Ga0172378_10002042_pt1 | contig 18828 bp, 20 predicted proteins | sample GrowelOW332metaG_FD_119755 | JGI IMG/M metagenome (GOLD analysis project Ga0172378, IMG submission 119755) | Groundwater microbial communities from an aquifer near a municipal landfill in Southern Ontario, Canada - Pumphouse #3_1 metaG | ecosystem: Environmental > Aquatic > Deep subsurface >... | reverse complement strand
CAAGTCCGGCTACCAGATCGCTGTGACCACCGAGATACTTGGTCGCGCTGTGAATCACAATATCAGTACCGAGCTCAATCGGACGTTGCAGGTAAGGAGTCATAAAAGTGTTGTCAACGATGGAAAGAATCCCACACTTTTTAGCAAGCGACGCAACAGCCGCAAGGTCGGTTATTGTCAGAAGCGGATTCGCGGGGCTTTCCACAAGAATTGCCTTGACATCCGGTGTAATCTTGCTGTCAAGAGCTTCGGTATTCGTCGTGTCCTCAATGGAATAGGTGATTCCGAAGTGATTGAACACCTTATCCAGCACTCGGAAGGTGCCGCCGTAAACATTGCTTGAAATAATAATTTTATCGCCGGTTTTAAAAAGGCTCAGCACGGCTGTGATTGCCGCCATTCCGGAGCCGAAAGCAAAACCAGCCTTTCCATGTTCTAATTCTGCAATCAACGCTTCAAGTGCCGCCCTGGTAGGATTTCCGGTGCGAGAATACTCCCACCCCTTGTTTTGTCCAAGCCCTTGCTGCTCATAAGTGGATGTCTGATAAATTGGGACATTTACTGCTCCGGTAAGCTTGTCACCGTAAACCCCTCCGTGGATGAGCGCTGATTCAATAGATTTATAATTTGCCATAATCATAACCTCCTGTATTATAATTGCTTTAAAAGTTTTTCAATGACGGCAGCTGACAGCGCTGCCGATTCTTTTTCAAACGTATCAAATGACTCTGCCGCCGTGCCGTCCGCCAGATCAGATATTGTCCTTACGGCCACGAATGGCGTTTGATTGTAATAGGCGGTTTGCGCAATGGCTCCGCCCTCCATTTCCACCGCGACCGCTCTGAAAAGTTCACTGATTTTCAACTTTTCCGTAGAGTCGGAAACAAATCTGTCGCCGGTTGCAATCAGTCCCTGTCGGATTTTTTTCGCTGGGATTACTTCCTCCGCTGCGGATTTCAGCAAATTTACGAATTTCTCATCAGAATGAAAGATCGTTGGTTTTGTATCATCTTCTCCGGTACAGAGATATCCGCAGACATGACCGAATGCCGTCACATCAAAATCATACTGTACAAATCCGGTTCCGACCACCACATCGCCAACCTCAAGCTCCGGTGCAATACCGCCAGCGATTCCGGTATTGATGATCATATCGGGATGATAACGATCAATCAGAAGCTGTGTACATCGCGCGGCATTCACTTTTCCAACGCCGCATTTCACTATGGTAACAGTATCATCGTTCACTTTTCCTGTGAAATAAAACAAATCGCTTATTTTTTCGGCTTCGGTATTCCAAAGTAAGTTCTGCAAGCATTCTGTTTCACTTGCCATTGCTCCAATGATCCCAATTCTTTTATTATATTTCATATTTCATTTTTTCTCCTGTCCAGTTTATAAGTACGGCCAACATATCTTCTGCTATATCTTTTGCTTTGGCAAGATCGTGCTCCAGATAATTACCACATTCCTGCCGTTTGCTGCCCGGAATCACCCCCTCAAAGTCTGCAATGAAATGAAAAGATTCTCTTACAAGCCGGAGTGCCTCGTCTCGGCTGACAGTGCCGCGAAGAAGAAAGTAGAAGCCTGTGCGGCAGCCCATGGGACCGACATATATTACCGACTCGGAAAGAGTGCTGTTGCGTGCGTAAGTGGCAAACAGATGCTCAAAGGTGTGCATTGCACCGTTTGAAAGATAATCTCCGCCATTCGGTTTTTTCATGCGGATATCATAGGTGACGACATCGCCGTCGATACGCGAAACATATATGCCTTTCTCCAGCTTATCATGATTTACTGTAAAGCTTGCTATCGTTTTCATTTGCTGCCTCCACATATGATTTTAATTGGTCCACAAGATCGGTCATCTCCCATGTCGCACCGATTTCATCTCTTCCAAAATGACCGTATGCTGCGGTTTTAGCATAAATCGGACGACGAAGATCGAGTTTCTTAATGATGGAACCCGGGCGCAAATCAACCAACGCCGCAACCGCATACTGAATAACTGAATCCGGTACTGTTCCGGTTTCAAATGTGTTGACATTGATGGAAACCGGAGACGCCACACCAATAGCATAGGCAATTTGGATTTCCGCTTTTTTTGCAAGCCCGGCAGCCACAATATTTTTTGCGACATACCGTGCCGCGTATGCCGCGCTGCGGTCAACCTTGGTCGGATCTTTGCCGGAAAATGCGCCACCGCCATGATGTGCACTGCCTCCGTAAGTGTCCACAATAATTTTTCTCCCTGTCAGACCACTATCGCCAACCGGACCGCCGATCACAAACCGACCGGTAGGATTGATAAGAATCTTTATCTTTTCCGTAATCCAGTTTTCCGGAATTACCTGTTTGATCACATGCTTAATAATATCTTCCCGGATTGTGTTTTCCGGCACATCCGGATCATGCTGCGCTGATATAAGAATTGTATCAATACCTACTGGCAGATCATTTTCATAAATGACCGAGACCTGTGTTTTGCCATCCGGACGGAGATAAGAAAGCTTACCACTCTCACGGACTTGTGTAAGTCTTTTTGCCAGTTTCTGTGAGAGAGAGATTGGCAGCGGCATTAACTCCGGCGTTTCATCACTGGCATAGCCGAATACCATTCCCTGATCACCGGCACCCAGTTCCGTTTCTTCATTCGTCCCGCGCACTTCCAGCGCAGCATTGACACCCTGTGCTATATCAGGGGACTGTCGATCCAAACGGACGATAATTTCAGCGGTATTTCCGTCAAATCCGAGTTCACGTCGGTCATAACCAATTTCTTTTATCGTTTTTCGGACGACTGCTTCAATATCGATCTCCGCTGAAGATGAAATCTCACCGACCAAAATAACAGTGTTGTTTTTTACAACTGTTTCCGCAGCGATTCGGGCAAATGGGTCTTTCTCAATATACGCATCCAGAATTGAATCTGAAATAATGTCGCATATCTTATCCGGATGTCCCTTTGTCACCGATTCTGATGTAAAAATTGTTTGATTCATTGTGTAATTCTCCTTTTTAATTGCTTTTATAAAATGAATATTTTCAAAGGCCCTTTGCCCATCTGTCCTATTTGTAAAATAGTTTTTCTGAATAATATCCGGCGTTTCATGAGTGACAATTCGGAATTTATGCCGTTCCAATACCTGCTGTATTTCCCGTGTGGAAAATCCATGTAGCATTTTTTCACCGAGTTTTGCCGTTATTTCGGACAATTGACGGAAACGCAGCACACTATTCTCAGAAAAAGTAGTTTCATCCGGAAAATCAAAGACAAATGCATTGTCTGATCCGGACAAATCAGAAATTTTCTTAATGGTTTCTTCAAATACTGAGAGTGTCAGATAATAGGTAACGCCAAGGATGGAAAAGAAAGTCGGAATTTTAGGGTCAAATCCTGCTTCTTTCAAAATAATCGCCATATCATCTTTAGAAAAATCCAGAGGAACATAATGTACATTTTTCGGAATAATCCACTCCAGCTTTTCAATTTTTTCAAGTTTGTACCGTTGCGTGTCTGGATGATCAAGTTCAAAAATATTGATATTGGGATTCTCATTTCTAAAAGCAAAGGTATCCATTCCGGCTCCACAGATTACGTACTGGCATATACCGTGCTGCACCGCAAAATCACATAGCTCTTTTTCCGCAAAGGCAACACGCGAAAGAGGAATTGGCAAAATGTATTTCGTAAGTACAGGAAGGATCTGCTCGCTTCGAAATTCATTTTTTTCATCAAAACCGTAAATATCAAAATTATGCCTGATCAATTGTCCGACTCTTTCATATTCCTCTTTTCCCATCATATCGTAGGCGAGATAATCGTCAAATATCTTTTTCTTTGCAAAGTTGGAATGGTATGCGCGGGCAAAGGAACAAAGCTTTGCAGTCATACTTTCTCTGGTATCTATCATAAATATCCTCTCTTTCTGAAATATAAAAAGACCCCGCCATATCTTCTGCGTTCGTATACTGAACTTACAGCAAGACAGGCGGAGTCTTTTATAGTTATGTTTTCCTTTATACCAATTTACATTTTAACAAAAACCGGTACTTTGCATGGGAAAACTGTTGCCGCCTGTATCCGTACAACAAGGACAGCAACAACAATTTTCAGGCATAGTGAGGAAACCGGAAGTGTTTGAAGAACTTTCGGCTGTCAATATATATTTCTTTAACATCGGTATTCGTGTTTTCATAATGAATTCCTCACAAATTATAATATTAATCAGCAAACATAGGGGTTGAGAGATAGCGTTCACCGGTATCAGGGAGAAGCGTAACAATAACTTTGCCTTTGTTTTCAGGACGCTTTGCGAGTACGGTCGCGGCATAGACAGCCGCGCCGGAAGAAATACCAACAAGCAATCCTTCTTTTTTTGCAAGAACTCTCCCGGTTTCAAAAGCAGCTTCATTCTCAACGGCGATGATCTCATCGTAGATTTCGGTATTCAGTGTATCCGGAATGAATCCTGCGCCGATTCCTTGGATCTTATGCGGACCGGGTGTACCTTTGGACAAGACGGGGGAACCCGCAGGTTCAACCGCGATAACTTTCACGTTGGGATTCTTTGATTTCAGGTATTCACCGACGCCTGATATTGTTCCGCCGGTTCCAACGCCTGCTACAAAGATATCAACCTTGCCATCAGTGTCATTCCAGACCTCAGGTCCTGTCGTCGCAAAATGCACCGCCGGATTTGCGGCATTGGTGAACTGGCTTGGTATAAAGCTGTTTGGTGTCTCATCCGCAAGTTCTTTTGCTTTCTCGATCGCGCCTTTCATTCCCTTTGCGCCTTCGGTCAAGACAAGCTCTGCACCATAAGCCTTCAGAAGATTACGGCGTTCAATGCTCATCGTCTCTGGCATGGTGAGGATGATTCTGTATCCCCTCGATGCCGCAACAGCCGCAAGTCCAATCCCTGTGTTCCCACTGGTCGGCTCAATAATGACGGAACCCGGTTTTATTAATCCCTTGGCTTCCGCATCGTCAATCATTGCCTTGGCAATTCTGTCTTTTACGCTTCCCGCAGGGTTGAAATATTCCAGCTTGCCATAAATTGCAGCACCGAGTTTGTTTTCGCGGATATAGTTTGTGAGCTTCAAAAGCGGAGTGCCGCCAATTAAGTCTGTAATTGTATCAGATGCTTTCATAGTATTATTCTCCTTCGTCACTGTGTAATTCATATTAAACCTACTTAATTAGTATGCTATTATTGTATTCCATAGTTTCTCTTTTGTCAACCCCTTATTTCAAAAATAAACGAACAAATTTAATTCTCTTTTTACGTCTTGAAATAGTAAATATTATTTTCAATTTTAAAGATAACCTTGACAAAACGATTTTCTTTATATATAATATACTAATTACATAGGATTAGTATATTATTAGAATATGATTAATAGGAGGTTGACTTGGATGAATAATATCATGTGTAACTCGTTACGATACAGCTTTGGAAACGGACGAATGTGCCTTACTAATAAAAAGCTTTTTTATATACTTCAATTCAAGAAAAGCGGAGAATACTCAGAAGACCGTCAATTTTGTTTTTCTGTCAGATCATTACCGGTACGTGTAAAACGACGTTATTCCCATTTCTGCCTCAGCAGAACAGTGTAATATAATTATGGGATTATTATAATTTGTTAACTGCCGTTTATCCATCAGATGATAATAGCAGAGCGTCGAAAATAATGATTACCGGGCTGATTCTGTGCTTTTTGCAGTATCTGTCCGGCTTTTTTATGAGGTGTAGATATGGGCTCATTTGACAGTTCGTTCTTTGATACCATTCAAGACCGAAGTGATACGGGTTCTGTTAAATACAATGTAGGTCTCTGTCGTGGCAGAAATGCTGATATCATTCCGATGTGGGTTGCTGATATGGATTTCAAGATCCCACCCGCAGTACAAAATGCTCTTTTTGCAGTAATCGAACACGGTATTTTGGGATATACAGAAACCGATACGGAATATGACGCTGCTTTGTGTGATTGGTATCGCCGCCGCATGAACTGGGATTTGAACCCGAAATGGAATATTCAGATGCCCAGTGTGATGTTCGGGATTTCTTCCGCGATCCGGGCAATGACCGATCCGGGAGACAGTATATTGATATGCCAGCCGGTATATCACCCATTTGTGAAAATCATTTCAGTTAACAAACGATATCCGGTAATTTCCGAGCTGCGACTGGCAGATGGGCGATACGAAATTGATTTTGCGGATTTTGAAGATAAGATTCTCCGAAATAAAGTGAAGGCATTTCTGTTTTGTTCACCGCATAATCCTGTCGGACGTGTATGGACTGAGAAGGAATTGCGGGAAATCGGATGGATTTGCGTCAAGCATGACGTAAATATTATTTCAGACGAGATTCATTCAGATTTTATTTACAAAGAACACCGTCATATCCCGATTGCATCTCTTTCGGATGAGCTTGCAGACCGTACGGTAACCTGTACCTCCCCGACAAAGACCTTCAATCTCGCTGGCTTGCAAGCAGCCAATATCATTGTCCCCAATCCGTTGCTGCGAAATAAAATCCGAAAAGCAGGTCTCGCAACAGGCTATAGCGGCCTCAATACGATGGCGATCACCGCTACAAAAGCGGCATATCTGTACAGTGAAGAATGGTTCGACGGATTACTGGCATATTTGCAGGAAAATGCTGCGATTGTGCGCAATGCATTTCCAAACGGCGGTGATATAACACTTATCGACCCCGAGGGAACATACCTGATGTGGCTTGACTGCCGCAGACTTAGTCTGAGTGACAGCGAACTTGAAAAAATGTTTTTGGAAAAAGCGGGAGTCTGGCTTTACCGCGGAACTGTTTTCGGCGTAGGAGGCAGCGGATTTATGCGAATGAATATTGCTTGTCCCCGCATGATACTAAGAAAAGCTGTCAGTAAAATCGAGCAGGCAATAAAATCAAAGGAGTAAATAAGTAAATGAGCGAAGAATTAACAAGAGAGACGGCTTGGGAGCTGTTGAATGAATATAATAAGGAACCGTTTCATCTTAAACATGCACTTACAGTGGAAGGGGTGATGCGGTATTTCACTGAGAAACTCGGTTACTCCGATGAGGTGGATTTCTGGGGTATTGTTGGGCTTCTGCATGATCTGGATTTTGAACAGTTCCCTGATCAACACTGTATCAAAGAGCAGGAGATCATGCGGGATCACGGACTTGATGAACGTCTGATTCACGCAGTTGCCAGCCATGGTTATGCGCTGACGGTGGATATAATACCCGAGCATCAGATGGAAAAGGTGCTGTATGCCGTGGATGAGTTGACAGGGCTGATTGGTGCAGTGGCGCTGATGCGTCCGTCAAAGAGCGTGTCCGATTTGGAGCTGAAAAGCGTCAAGAAAAAATACAAAAATCTGAACTTCGCGGCAGGTTGTTCCCGTGATGTAATTGAGCGCGGCGCCGCTATGCTCGGCTGGGAGCTGGACGACTTGATTTCACAAACCATACTGGCTATGCGCAGTTGCGAAAGGAATGAATTTTAAATGGAAAGAAAGCCGGACTGGTTGAAAATGACATATAACCACGAGGCAGTCTCTGAGGTTGAACTTCTGATGAAAGACCTGAAGCTCAACACGGTATGTCAGGAAGCAAATTGCCCAAATCTGGGCGAGTGTTTTCAGAAGCATACCGCGACTTTTATGATTCTCGGCAGTCATTGTACGCGGAACTGTCGCTTTTGTAATGTCCCCCATGCTGATCCTGACGTAATCGATCCGAAAGAACCCGGAAATTTGGCTGAAGCAGTAAAAAAATTAGGATTAAGCCATGTTGTCATCACGCAGGTAACCCGTGATGATCTGTCAGACGGAGGAGCCGAGCAATTTAATTTGCCGCATGTCTGAATGAATTGCATAACCGTTGTCCCAACGTGACGACAGAAGTACTGATTTCCGACATGAAAGGAAATTACAAGTGCCTTGACACTGTTATGGAAGCCAGCCCCAAGGTATTAAATCACAATATCGAAACAGTTCGGGAACTATATCCAGCGATACGTCCGCAAGCAATTTATAATCGTTCTCTCGATGTGCTGCGATATTGTAATGCAAATTATCCGACCTGTTTGACTAAGACAGGATTTATGGTCGGACTCGGCGAGACTGAAGAACAGATAAACCGTTTGATGGATGATTTGCTTAATGTAAATTGCGACATTCTTACGATTGGACAGTATTTGCAGCCGAGTCCCCGGCATTATCCACTTCAGCGTTATGTCACGCCTGCGGAATTCGCACATTATAAGGACATGGCACTCCAAAAGGGATTCCGTTATGTTGCAAGCGCACCGTTAGTCCGAAGCTCTTACCACGCATCGGAAGCTCTCAAAATTCGATAAATAGCATCAAACCATTAACATACATAATAAAAAGTAGGAGAATGAATATGGCTTACAAAAGAGTACTTACCATTCAAGATATATCATGCATCGGGCAATGTTCACTTACCGTTGCACTTCCGATAATATCCGCCTGCGGGATAGAAACATGCATACTGCCTTCCGCCGTTCTTTCAACACATACGGGCGGATTCAAAGGCTATACCTTCCGTGATCTGACCGATGACATTCCCGGCATTCAGAAACATTGGCAAAAAGAAAAAATTAAATTTGATGCAATCTATACCGGTTACCTCGGAAGTACAAAACAGATTTCATATGTAAAAGATATAATGAAAACAACAGGAAATCCCGGCAGTCTCAATATTGTCGATCCAGCGATGGCGGACAATGGTAAATTATATCCGGGCTTTGATATGCCTTTTGTTGAAGAAATGAAAACACTCTGCGGAATGGCTGATATTATCCTTCCAAATATCACGGAAGCTTGTCTTCTGACCGGGATGGAATTTCGTACGGATTACAACGAGGTATACATTAAGGAGCTTCTGCAAAAGCTGTCCGAGTTAGGTACAGGTAGTATTATCCTGACAGGTGTCAGCTATTGCTCGGGAAGTACGGGAGTTACAGTTTTCGAAAAAGGCCATGCGTCTTATTATGAGCACAGGAGTATCGCAGGCGGATGCCATGGCACTGGAGATGTTTACGCATCAGCTTTCGTTGGTGCGCTGATGAATGGTCACAATTCATTTGAATCTGCAAAAATTGCGGCAGACTATACGGTTCTTTGCATAGAAAATACACAGGGCGACGAAACACATTGGTACGGAGTGAAATTTGAAACAGCACTTCCGCAGTTGATTGAAAAGCTTCGCCCGGCTGATGACTGACAAAATGCTAAAATAACTCTTAAAAAATGACGTGGACGATGAAAGCACTGCAACCCACCAGTTTCCATTTTTTCATCGGCTAAAAACGGAGGTTTATTCATGATTGATAAAGCACGTCTTGTAAAGTGTTTCACTGAGCTTGTTGCCATTGACAGCCCGTCTTTCGGAGAGCGGGCAATGTGTGACGAAATTACCGCACGTATGCGGAAAATTGGAATCATACCGGAGGAGGATACCTCCTCAAAGGAAATCGACGGAACAGCAGGTAATCTGTACGCATATATCGACGGTACGCTCGATTTGCCGCCGATCTTGCTCTCGGCCCATATGGATACAGTAGAGCCGTCGAGCGGTAAAAAGGCTGTGCTTTATCCGGATGGTAGGATTACCTCTGATGGAACAACTGTACTCGGCGCAGATGATCTTTCGGGTATTGCGGTGATCCTTGAGGCATTGACCGCTTTAAAGGAATCAGACAAAAAACATCGCCCTGTTGAAATACTGTTTGATACAGCTGAGGAAGCCTATTGCACAGGTATACAGCAATTTGATTTTTCCAGCCTCCACTCCAGGGAAGCTTATGTTTTCGATTTGAACGGTTCTGCGGGCAACGCAGCCTATCAAGCTCCTACAATTATTTCTTTTCGTGCGGATTTTTTCGGGCGGGCAGCACATGCCGCGTTTTCGCATGAAAAAGGGATACATGCGATCAAAGCGGCTGCTGCTGCCATTGCGCGTACAGATTGCGGTCATGTAGGGAATACCACTGTCAATATCGGAACAATCAGCGGCGGAAGCGCTGACAATGTGGTACCAGAGCACTGCACCGTGACCGGCGAGGTGCGCAGCTTTAGTGATGACGACGCACGGGTGCAGTTGTCGGAAATCGAATCGGGAATCAGAAAAGTCGCGGAGGAATTCGGAGCAACTGTAGAATTCGTGACAAGAACACTCTGCCTGGCGTATCGCGTCGATCCTGAACATTCGGTCGTGCGGCGTTTTAAAAAAGCATGCGCTGCGACTGGACTTCAGGCTGACCTGCATAGAACTTACGGCGGCAGCGATAACAACCATTTTGTTCCGCACGGGATAAACGGTCTTGTTGTCGCGTCCGGTATGTACAACTGCCATTCATGCGAAGAATACACCAGTGCTGATGAACTGGAACGCACGGCTAAGCTGGTTCTTGCGCTGATTTTGTCTAAGGAGTAACAATAATGAAAAGCCCTCTTCATTATCAGCTTTCCGAATATGATTGCGGACCGACGACATTGCTGAACGCAATCAGCTTTCTCTTTGAGCGCGAGGAAATTCCTCCTGAGATCATCCGCAACATTATGCTTTACAGTCTCGATTGTTATGGCTCAGATGGTTCCTCCGGGAAAAGTGGAACTTCCTGCATGGCAATGATGTTTTTATGTAACTGGCTGCAAGGATTCGGGAAAACCGGAAAGCTGTCTGTTTCCGGCAATTATCTGACCGGCAAAAGCGTATATATCGGAAGCGACAGCGCCATCAATGACGCTTTATGCCGCGGCGGTGTCGCTGTAATCCGACTTTATTACGATATGGATCATTATGTACTGCTGACCGGCGTGGAAGATAAAAAAATTCGGATGTTTGATCCCTATTTTCAGACGGAACCATTTGAACAAAAGGATATTCTGTTAACGCAAGAGCAGCCGTTTGAGTATAACCGCATTGTACCTTTCTTATATTTCAATCGGCAATCGCAGGAGCTTTATGCACTTGGCAAAACGGAAGAACGTGAAGCTGTACTCCTCTTTAATGAAAAAACAAAGCTAACGGCTGATAAAACGATAGAATACTTTATATAAAGAACAGGAGTGGCTGATATGCCTAAAAGAATATACGGAAATAAATACGGTTTTCAAACAAGAGCTGTACATACAGGAAATGATGTTGATGAAGAAAGCGGTGCGATCAAACGTCCGATCACTATGGCAAATAGTTATGAACTTCCATATGATCCAGCGGATATGAACTGGTCCAGTGCCAGCGGCAATCTATATACCCGCAACGGCGGTACCAATCAAAAGTATCTGCAGGAAAAGCTGGCGTCTCTGGAAGGCGGCGAGGACTGCGTTGTACTGGCTTCCGGTGTCGCAGCCCTGTCAGGATTGTTTTTCGCGCTATTGCAAAAAGGCGATCATGTGATTTTTTCCAGCGTAACCTATATCGCTGTGTACAGGCTTTTAAACGAGCTGCTCAACAACAAATTCGGTGTGGAGACCACTATTGTCGACACCTCCAACCCTGCGAACGTGGAGGTGGCTATCCGTCCCAACACAAAGCTTATCCACATTGAAACACCGGGAAATCCTACTCTTACTATTTCTGACATTGCCGATATTGCAACTATTGCTCATAATCATGGAGCACTATTAAGTGTTGACAATACCTTTGCCTCCCCTTACAATCAGCGTCCCATCGAATTGGGAGCGGACTTTACCGTTGAGAGCCTGACCAAGTATATCAACGGTCACGGTGACGCCATGGGCGGCGCTATTATCGGGAAAACCGAATACCTGGATTTGATCCGTGCGCAGTCGCAGGTTAATTTGGGCGGTGTCATCAGCCCATTCAACGCATGGCTTATAATGCGTGGATCCGTGACGCTTCCTCTGCGTATGCGCCAACACAACGAAAACGCACAAAAGGTTGCAAAGTGGCTTGAAGTACAGCCGAATGTCAGTTTTGTTGCTTATCCGGGTCTTGAAAGCAATAAAGGATATTCAGTCGCAAAGAAACAAATGTCTCCAGGTTTCGGAGGCATGATTTCATTCGGATTGAAAGCTGACCATGATACCCATAACCATTTTGTAAGCCATCTTAAAGTTATCACTTCGGCTGTATCGCTCGGTCACGACGAAAGCCTTATTGTATTTATTGGAGAAAATGATGAACGGCAATACCTTTACCCAAAGGAGTTTCACAACGGCTTTTTCCGGTTCAGCGTAGGCATTGAAGATGTGGAAGATATCATTGAGGACTTAAAGCAGGCATTGGAAAAGGCGTTTCAACCGTAAGTACCGAAATGAAGAAAGAAGGGAACGTCATGAACGCCGATTATATGGCCAGTGAATACAGACCGAGTGTCCATGGCATTCTGATTCCGGGTGTACGTGGAAAGCTGCTTACAACTTTGTATACGGCAGGCGGCGCGGAGCTTCATCCAACAGTACTACTTTTACATGGAATTCCCGGAAATGAGCAAAATGAGGATATCGCACAGGCGCTTCGCCGGAGCGGATTCCATGTACTGACCTTCCATTATAGCGGTTGCTTCGGGAGCGACGGGGACTATTCGCTCGCTCACAACCTTGAGGACGCAAACACAGTGCTGGATTACATTCTGAAAGACAATTCTTTTGGCTTTGACAAAGAGCGTATCTTTGCCGTCGGTCACAGCATGGGCGGTTTTGTCTGCGGTCAAATCACCGCCAAAAGAGAAGAGATTAAAGGTGCCGTTTTACTGATGCCCTGTGATATCGGGCGAATCTGGCAAATCGGGCTGGAAAATCCAGTCGAGCTTGAAAATATCAAAAACCTGCTCGGAGAAAGTGCCGATTGGCTCCGGGGTGCAAGCAAGGAAGGCTTTCTCTCTGAACTTAAAGAACACAGTGAGGAATTCCGTTTGGAGTCTCTTGCAAGTTGTCTTGCTGGAAAGCCGATCCTTTGCATTGAGGCTTCTTTAGATATTCATACGCCGCCGCGTTATCATTGCGTGCCTTTTAAAAATGCCGTTTGTGCAAAAAGTGGCACAAAGTTCAAATCGCTTTCATTAGCAACCGATCATTTTGCGTCGGATTATCGTCTGGAAGCAACGGAAAACGTGGTGGACTTTCTAAGAGAACTGTTGAAAGAGGAGTCAATATGAATGTTTTTATCACTGCTGGCGGCACTTCGGAACCGATCGACAATGTAAGGAGTATAACCAATACCGGCACAGGGCGGCTTGGCAGCATCATTGCCGACACATTTGCCAAAGAGCAAAGAGTCGATTGTATCTATTATATATGTGCTTATAATGCCGTCCGACCTTTCTCAGAACGTGTTAAAGTGATACCGGTTCAAAGCACAGATGATCTGCAAAACGAGGCAACCAAATTTCTGCAAAATAAAAAAACAGATGTTATCGTCCACAGCATGGCGGTCAGTGATTATAAGACCAAATCAGTTTTAACGGCGGGAGCACTTGCTGAGGTTTTAAAGCATGAGCTGCATTCCGACACCGTTATTACCGAGGAATGGACAGAAAAGATTCTTGAACGGGCGTCCCTGCCTGACTGTAACTGCAAGCTATCCTCTCAGATGAAATCTCCGTTGATTCACCTGGAACAGACGCCAAAAATCCTACCAAAACTTCGTCAGCTTGCACCACAAGCAATTTTGGTAGGATTCAAGCTGTTAAATCAGGTTTCAAATGAAGTGCTCTTGAATACCGCAAGAGAATTGCTCTTGAAAAATAGTTGCGACTTTGTTCTGGCCAACGACAGTTCACAGATACACGGTGACTTGCACACCGCTTATCTGATCGACAAAGACAAGACCATAGGAACCTATCAAACCAAAGAAGAGATCGCCGTCGGAATTGTAGAGGCAGTTTTATCGAAAGGGGTGTATGACCGAAAATTAAAAATATTATCTTGGGCGTGACCGGAAGCATCGCCGCGTACAAAGCAGCGGATATCGCGAATTCTCTTTGTAAGGACGGGCACAGCGTTCATGTCATTATGACGAAGTCCGCCGTCCAATTCATCGCTCCGCTTACCTTTCAGACGCTTACAAAAAACAAGGTGTATACAGATATATTTACTCCTTACATTCCTTCCGAGGTAGAGCATATCTCGCTGGCACAAAAGGCCGATTTATTTCTTTGTGCGCCCGCAACAGCGAATTTCATTGCAAAAGCTGCCGCTGGAATTGCGGATGATATGCTGACGACCGTACTGCTTGCCGTGCGAAAAACCCCGATTATTATCTGCCCTGCCATGAACACGGCAATGTACGAAAATCCTGTCACTCAAAGAAATATACGGTTTCTTTCTGAGCTTGGGTTTCAATTTGTCGAGCCTCGCGAAGCAAGGCTTGCCTGCGGAGATCTTGGAAAGGGCGCACTGGCAGGTATTGAAACAATTCTTGCTGCCGTACGCGATAAGATCAGTTGATGATTATGGAAAAAATATCTATAACGAATCTATCTGATTTTCTGATTGGTCAGGCGCAGGACGAAACCGCCATGACAGGATGCACCGCAATCATAGCTCCTGAGGGAGCGGTATGCGGTGTGGATGTGCGCGGCGGCTCGCCCGTCACAAGGGATACCGACGCGTTAAGCCCTTTGTGCAATCGCGAAGCTGTTCACGCGGTTCTTCTCTGTGGTGGAAGCTCATTCGGCCTTGACGCGGCCGGAGGACTTATGAAGCTGTTGGAAGAAAGAAAAATCGGCCGAGATGTTGGCGTCACTACAGTTCCTAACATATGCGCTGCTGTCCTTTTCGATTTGAAATGCGGCGATTCGTATATACGCCCCAGCTCTGAGATGGGCTATACCGTTGGGGAAAATGCGTTTGCCGGTCTTCCGTTTCAAAGCGGGAACTACGGTGCCGGATGCGGAGCGACTGTCGGAAAAATCTGCGGCTCGCAAAATGCGATGAAGGGCGGCGTCGGTGCGGCTGCACTCCGTCACGGCAATCTGACGGCGGCAGCCGTATTTGCCGTAAACTGTGTGGGAGATGTTCTTGAAAACGGTGAAATTATTGCCGGCGCAAGGAAAAACGGTGGTTCGGAGTTTGAGGAAAGCGAAAAAATAATCCTTAACTCCTATGAAACGAGTAAGGATTTTTTCAGCGGAAATACCGTAATTGGGTGTATCCTGACAAACGCCGATCTGACCAAAGCGCAGGCATCAAAGCTTGCTTCCCAGGGGCAGAACGCTATTGCAAGGAGCATTCGGCCCGCCCACTCAGTTTATGATGGGGATACCGTATTTGCATTGTGCAGTGGAAAGGTCAAAGCGACGCCGGATGCTGTCGGCATTCTTGCCGTACATGCCGCGCAATCTGCCATTTTGGATGCAATAAAAAGTGCTGAATCATATGGAACTTTTTTGTCATATCAGGAATTAATACTAAGAAAAAAAGAAAATTAAAACTGACTTCTGTTTTTATCAAACGCAGTTTTCAATTTTATATAGGGAAGAAAAAAATATGCTGAATCAATTCTCAAGAACTGAACTCATTTTCGGCAAAGAAGCTATGCAAAAGTTTGCATCTTCAAGAGTTGCCGTTTTTGGAATAGGTGGCGTCGGTGGCTATACGGTGGAAGCGCTTGTCAGAAGCGGGATCGGCGCCGTAGATCTGATAGATGACGACAGAATCTGTCTGACGAACATCAATCGTCAGATTTACGCTACGCGCAAAACAGTTGGAAAATACAAGGTCGATGTGGCGGCAGAACGTATCGCAGAGATCAATCCAGACGCAGTTGTTCGTACCTACAAAACCTTTTATACACCTGAAGCAGCAGAACAGTTTGATTTTTCGCAGTATGATTATATCGTTGATGCCATTGACACCGTAACCGGTAAGCTTGCACTTGTCGTCAATGCGGACGCCGTAGGGACACCGATCATCAGCTCCATGGGTGCGGGAAATAAAATTGATCCCACCGCTTTTGAAGTTGCCGATATTTATGATACGTCAGTCTGCCCGCTTGCAAAGGTCATGCGATATGAGCTTAAGCGTCGTGGAATCAAAAAATTGAAAGTCATTTATTCCAAAGAGCAGCCGATTACGCCTATTGACGATATGGCAATCAGTTGCCGTACACACTGTATCTGCCCTCCAGGGACTGCGAGAAAATGCACAGAACGCCGCCAGGTGCCGGGAAGTAATGCTTTTGTTCCTTCAGTTGTCGGTCTTATTATTGCCGGCGAGGTTATTAAAGATCTAACGCGGTGCAAGGAGCAATAAATGATTTATCTTGATTATTCAGCGAACACACCGGCAGATGAGGCGGTGCTGCAATGCTTTTGCGATATTGAAAGACGGTTTGTAGGTAATCCAAATTCTCTTCATCCGGTAGGCGGCGAAGCAAAAGAGAAACTGGCTCATATAACAGCCTCGATAGCCGCTTTGCTGCATATTACGGAAAATGAAATCATCTACACCTCCGGCGCGAGCGAAGCCAATAATACAGCGATAAAAGGAATTGCCCATGTATCCCGGCATATCGGTAAGCATATCATATCGACTCCGTTAGAGCATGCGTCGGTCAGCGGATGCCTTACATTACTTCAGGAACAAGGGTATGAAATTGATCTTCTCCGCATCGGCAGAAACGGAAAAATAGATCTTGAAAATTTACATGACTTACTGCGGAAAGATACAATATTGGTCTCCGTATGTGCAGTAGATAGTGAGCTTGGAACAATTCAACCTATCCATGAAATAATCGAAATACTGAGTGACTTTCCAAATTGCAGGCTTCATGTAGATGCAACACAGGCGATCGGGAAAATTGACTTTTCCTTTTACGGAATCGATACAGCAAGCTTTGCGCCTCATAAATTTTACGGACTGAACGGCAGCGGAATTCTGTTCAGGCGTAAGGATTGTATAATCACACCGCTGATTCACGGGGGAACCAGTACGACTATCTACCGCAGCGGAACACCGACGCTTGCGCTTGATGCCTCGGCAGAAACAGCTCTGCGGCTCGCGCTGAAAAATATGGATAAACGAAACACGGTCATAAGAAAGCATAACGAAACGCTCCGTGCCGCACTATTGAAATATCCAAAGGTTCGGATCAACAGTCCGGAGGATGCTGTCCCCCACATTCTGAATCTGAGTGTTGAAGGCGTAAAAGGAACAGCGTTTCAAAATTCACTAAGTGAAAAAGGCGTATGTGTATCAGTAAAATCGGCTTGCTCGACCGATGGTACTCCATCCCGCGCGGTTTTTGCGGTCAGCCATGACCGAAAGAATGCGCTTTCGTCATGGCGTATCAGTCTCAGCCACCTGACGACCGATGAGGAAATCGGGCAATTTATGAATATATTCGAATACTGCTATAGGAAGCTGACAAAATGAACAAAGAACTTGAACCATATCAATTTATTGAGCGAAGTATTGTAAAAAAGTTCAGAAAAGAGCTATGGAATCCATTTATTGCCGCAGTCAAACGCTATGAATTGATCCAGAAAGGCGATAAGATTGCCGTATGTATCTCCGGAGGTAAGGATTCGATGCTGATGGCTAAGCTGATGCAGCAGCTTCAGCGATTCAGCGAAATCCCGTTTGAACTCATTTACCTTGTCATGGACCCCGGTTATAATGAGATTAACCGGCAAAAAATTGAGGGCAACGCACAACTTTTACATATTCCAATCACGATATTTGAAACAAATATTTTTAAAATTGCAAACAATACAGATCAATCACCATGTTATTTGTGCGCAAAAATGAGGCGCGGACATCTTTATAATAAGGCAAAAGAACTCGGGTGCAACAAAATTGCTATTGGCCATCATTTCAGCGATGTAATAGAGACTACCGTTATGGGAATGTTCTATGGCTCACAGCTACAGGCAATGCTTCCTAAATTGCGCAGCCAGCATTTTGAAAATATGACACTGATCCGCCCGTTGTATTGTGTTCATGAAGAAGATATTATTGCTTGGAAGCGGTATAATGATTTGGAATTTATTCAATGTGCATGCCGATTCACCGAAAGCTGTACGATGTGTGATAACGGCGGTGGAGGCTCAAAAAGGCAGGAGATAAAAACGCTGATCCGTCAATTGAAGCGTGACAATCCCAATATTGAAAATAGTATCTTTAACAGTATTCATGCTGTATGTCTTGATACTTTTCCAGGTTATAAGCAGGACGGAACCGAACATTCATTTTTAGATAGATATAATCAAAATTATTTATAAACAGAAAGGATAATCGTTATGAAAATCATTGAGACCGAAAAAGCACCGGCTGCCATCGGACCTTACTCGCAGGCAATCATTACCGGTAGCCTCGTTTACACTTCAGGGCAGATACCGATTGTACCTGAAACCGGGCTGCTTGTCGAAGGAACTATCAAAGAACAGACAGAACAAGTTATAAAAAACATTGATGCCCTTCTGTCCGCAGCGGGAAGCAGTTTTGCAAATGTTGTGAAAACGACATGCTATTTAAAAAATATCAGCGATTTTTCAACATTCAATTCAATCTATGCGAAGTATTTTACCAGTAAACCTGCACGAAGTTGTGTGGAGGTTGCGAAAATCCCCAAAGACGCGCTGGTCGAAATAGAAGTCATTGCCGAAATATAGTCGGTCCGCAGCAAATAATATTCGGCACGATTCTGAGCTTTGGGATCATCATGTATGTATTCCTCTTTTAGAACTGACTTTTTACCTCTTTCCAATCGGTTGCAACGCGCATTTCAATACCGTTATCCAGCGCTTTAAAATGCTGCTTTCCGCAGTGGATTTTCAGCTGTTCTTTCGTGCGCAGATCCATAAAGCTTGTGCT